>Ga0163109_10000797_pt1 | contig 24935 bp, 36 predicted proteins | sample CRUFie1St13metaG_FD_108704 | JGI IMG/M metagenome (GOLD analysis project Ga0163109, IMG submission 108704) | Marine microbial communities from the Costa Rica Dome - CRUD Field 142mm St13 metaG | ecosystem: Environmental > Aquatic > Marine > Oceanic > Photic zone | place: Costa Rica: the Eastern... | reverse complement strand
TCTTGATGATTATTCAGATAATGAAAAAACAAAAGAAATACTTGAAACAATGTGTTCAATACACGAAATTGTTTTTGAACAGAGAGCATTGATGAAAGATTATGCTGGTCAAAAAAATTACTTGACTCGTATGTGTAAAAATGATTATATTGTTAATATAGATGCTGATGAGATTCCACATAAATCATTGATGAAGAATCTCAAACCTATTTTAGAGGCAAATCCAACAATAGATTTATATTGGGTGCCAAGAGTAAATACGGTTGATGGTATCACACAAGAACATATTAATAAATGGGGTTGGCAAGTGAATGAAAAGAATTGGGTAAACTTTCCTGATTATCAAGGTAGAATTTGGAGGAATCGTCCAAACATTTTGTGGAAGAATAAAGTTCATGAAGTCCTAACGGGTTATCAAGAACACACTTACCTACCAGCAGAGGAACAATTTTCACTCTATCATCCTAAAACAATTGATAGACAAGAAAAACAAAATGAGTTTTATAACACGATATGATATTTTGGAGAATATTAGATAACAAGGTTTATATTGTCAAAGAAACGGACAATCTTGGATTTGAAAAATCAGAAGCTTTTTTAATACCTGATGAGTATTTAGATAAGCAAAAGTTTATGATTATGAGAACAGCACATGGAATAGGTGATTGGGGAATTATATCAGCTATGCCAAGACTACTAAAGGAAAAATATCCAAATTGTAAAGTATATGTACCTACTAATAAAATGATAGCAAAACTTTTTAATGTTCACCATAACAATTCTCATGTTGTTTTTGAAAACAATCCATATGTAGATAGTTTTGTGGATGAGATGAGTGGAGAAATATTTCATGACCACTACAGAATATATGACAATGATAATATTGATAATCCATTAATGAAACAAATTTTAAAGTTTTGGAACTTTTCAGATATTGAAATGAGTGATTCTCAACCTGAAATGTATTGGAGTGATAAAGAAAAAAAATTAGGTGATGCAATAATAAAAGAATATGTCGGTGATAAGGAATTTGGTTGTCTTTTAGTGTCAGATAGATTTGGAACACAATATGGAAAACACCATCAAGAGAGTTACGATAAAGACACAAAAGTTATGAATGAAGTTTTAAAAAATAATCAAATACCATATTTTTATTGGTCTTCAAAACCATTATCAGATACACCTTTTGACTACATAGATAGGTTATTAGATATGAGGCATATGGATTTAAGGCTTCAACTATATATTAAATCAAAAGCTAAGTTAAACATAGCCAATCAATGTGGAACAAATCATTTGATAGTTAGATATTCAGATTCTTATGAATCAATTAGACAATATCCATTAGGAATGAATTTTGTAGAAGGGGTAAATTATATTTAATGAGTAAAAAAGTAATATACACATCTATTTTTGGTAACTATGATGAACCACATCATCAATTATATATACCCGAGGGTTATGATTTAGTCATGTTTACAGATATGGATTTAAGTTCTAATCAATGGGATGTGAGAAATGAATTACCATTGTATACAGACAATGTTAGAAATGCAAAAAGGTTTAAAATACTACCTCATAGATTTTTATCTGAATACGATGTAAGCATCTATATTGATGGTAATTATGTTGTAAAAAACAATATCAATGAATTAGTTGAAAAGTTTTTAACTGATGTGAATGCTGCTTTTTATGACCACAATCAACAACCAGCTTATGATAAAAGAAATTGTATTTATCAAGAAGCTCATGCAATTAAATATCTATATGAGATTAATCCAAGTCCTAATAAACAACCTAAAGATAATCTTGATGTTATACAAAGACAGGTTTCAAAATATATGAATGAGGGTTATCCAGAACAAAATGGTTTAATAAATGGTGGTATAATATTAAGAAGACATAATGAAAAAGACTGTATAGAAACTATGGAGTCTTGGTGGAAAGAAATAAAGTATCATAGTAGAAGAGACCAATTAAGTTTTAATTATGTGGCTTGGAAAAATAATTTTAAATTCAATTATTTAGAGGGACATGATAGAACAAATCACTATTTTAATTTTATGAAACATAATAAACATAACAAAAGATGAATATTTTATTAGCAGTTTGTGGAAGTATAGCTATTGGACCTAACATAATATCAATGTTAAGGAACATTAGTTATATTAATAAAATAGTCGGAATAGACACAAACAATGATAATCCAGGAAAATTTTTAGTTGATAAATTTTATCGAGCACCAAAAACTAATAATGATAATTACATACCATTTGTTTTGGAGTTATGTAAAACTGAAAACATAGATATTATATTATGTACTTCAACACAAAATAGTTTGATTCCACTAAAAAAGAATGAAAAATTATTTGATGAGATAAGTGTAAAAATACCAGGCACAAACATCGAAGATTTATTAGTAGCTAATGATAAAGGTTTAATGTTAGATATGGTTAATGAGTCAGGTATTGATTGTCCAAATTTTTTAATCCCTAATGATGATAAAGATTTTGATTCCTTTTTACTGAAAAATAAAAATGTCATAGTGAAACCAAGAGTTTCTTCAGGAAGTAGAGGGTTTAGAATTTTGAAAAATAATTATAAATTAGGTTATAAGGATATAGTTGGAAAATCTGATGATTCAAGTAAAGTTGTTAATTCGAGTAAATATAGAGATATTTTAAAAAATGAGGGAAACTTTTCTGATATTTTAATGATGGAGTATTTAGAGGGTCAAGATTATTCAGTATATTCATTGGCTGACAAAGGTAAGAGTTTAGTCACTATTCCATTTAAAAGATTAAATCCAAAAGATGGAGTATCTTTAGTTAGTGAAGTTGATATGAATAAATATGTAATTGATTATGTTAAGAATATAGTAAAATTATTTAATTTAGATTGGGTTGTTAATATACAACTAAAATTATCGCCAGATAATAAACCTTTAGTTTATGAGATAAATCCAAGATTGGCTGGTTCTGTTATTTTGACAAAAGGTGCTGATTGTGATTTACTTAAATATGGTTTAGATATGATTTCAAATAGAAAGCTCAGAATCAATAGTCCTAAAAGTTGTAAAATGATAAGATACTACACGGAGGTTTTAGTATGAACAAGTTTTCTTATGAAGAATACAAATACATTATAAATTCAATTAAAAATAATTATAAAATTATGGATTATACAGATGTTACTGATGAAACAGAGTCATTTGCTATAATTAGACATGATGTTGAATTTTCTCCTCAAAGAGCTTTAAAAATGGCTAAAATTGATAATGAGTTGGAAATAAAATCCTCTTTCTTTTTTCAAATCAGAAATAATTGTTATAATTCGTTATCCAGTGATAACATAAAACTTATAAATGAAATTCACGATTTGGGTCATTACATTGGAGCACACATTAATACATCTAATCTTTATTCAAGAGATTCACTGGATAAGTTTATTATTGATGACATAGAAACTTTATCAATCTATACAGAACTTGATATTGATAGATTTTCATTTCATCGACCACAAGCTTATCAATTGAAAGATTACATTGAAGTTGATAGATTTATAAATGCATATGATAAAAAGTTTTTTCATTATTATGAAAAAGAAAAACCAAAAGAATTAAGAGTTGGTTATTTTGCAGACTCTACACATAAATGGAAATATGGTTATCCAACAGAAACAAACCATAAGAAATTACAAATAGTTTTACATCCATACTCTTGGACGGATACTGGACTTGAAAACTATGAGAACTTTAAAACTTTAATTAATCAAAAAAATAAGGAGCTGGTGGAAAGTATCAACAATGAGTGTAATAATTTTCCACAAGAATTATTATGAACATATATGTAGACATAGATGAGACTATTTGTTTTTATGATGGAGTAGAGCGGAGAGGTTATAAAAACGCTATACCTAACATGACAAATATTAAAAAAATAAATAAATTGTATGATGATGGTAATTATATAAAGTATTATACTGGTAGGGGGAGTACATCTAAAATTGATTATTATGATTTAACAAAAAGTCAACTTGATAGTTGGGGATGTAAATATCATGATTTGAGTACAGGAGAAAAACCAGATTATGATTTATTGATATGTGATAAAACAAAAAGGATAGAGGAAATATAATGGGACATAAAATTAAACCAAAAGTATGTGAGGGTTGTAAAGTTCCAAAAGGTTGGGGTGAAGAAATCATTATTGAAAACAATGAAATGTATTGTGGTAAACTTTTAATATTTAAAAAAGGTTGTAAGTTCTCTATGCATTATCATTTGATTAAAGATGAAACTTGGTATGTGGATAAAGGTGAGTTTCTTTACAGATGGATAGATACAGAAACTGCAGAGGTTAATGAAACATTTTTATATAAAGGTGATGTGGTTAGACAAAGAGTTGGTCAACCACATCAATTAGAAGCCTTAACTGATGGAACTGTGTTTGAGGTGTCAACACAACACTTTGATGATGACAGTTACAGAGTATGGAAAGGTGATAGTCAATAACATGATAGGAGAAAGCATGAATAAAACATATGTAATAGCTGAAATAGGAATAAATCACAACGGAGATTTAAATATTGCAAAACAATTAATAAAATCAGCTAAAGATTCAGGATGTGATGCGGTAAAATTTCAAAAAAGAACAATTGAAGATGTTTACACGCCAGAAGAACTTGATGTTCCAAGAGAAAGTCCTTTTGGAACTACCAATAGAGAACAAAAAAATGGACTTGAATTTAACAAAGAAGAGTATGATGAAATTCATAATTATTGTAAAGAATTAAATATAGATTGGTTTGCTTCAGCTTGGGATATTGAGAGTCAAAAGTTTTTAAGACAATATAATTTAAAGTACAATAAAGTCGCTTCCGCCATGTTAACCATAGAACCTTTGTTAGAGGAAATAGCTAGTGAAGGTAAGTATACTTTTATATCTACTGGAATGAGTTCATTAGAAGAAATAGATAAAGCTATAGAAATATTTAAAAATCATAATTGTCCTTTTGAATTAATGCATTGTTGCTCTTCATATCCAATGGAAAATAAAGATGCTAATTTATCTATGATAAAAGTATTATCAGACAGATATAATTGTAAAGTTGGTTATAGTGGTCATGAAAGAGGTTTGTCCATATCTTTAGCAGCTGTGGCTATGGGTGCTACGAGTGTTGAACGACACATTACATTAGACAGAGCTATGTATGGTTCTGACCAATCAGCTTCAATTGAAATAGTTGGACTGAACAGATTAGTTAGAGATATTAGAGATGTTGAAATTGCTATTGGTGATGGTGTTAAAAAAATAAATCAAGTTGAAAAGGATTGTAGAAAGAAGTTAGCTAATCCATATTGGGTGACTCTCAATAAATGAAAATAGTTTCTGTAATATTAGCTAGAGGTGGGAGTAAGGGTATACCAAATAAAAACATTATCGATGTAAATGGTAAACCCTTAATTTCTTATTCAATAAATGCTTCATTAAAATCTAATGTAGATGAAACTTGGGTTTCTACAGATTCAAAAAGAATATCTATTGTATCCGAGGGATGTGGTGCTAATGTTTTAGACAGACCACATGAGTTAGCAACTGATACATCGTTATCTGATGATTCTTTAATTCATTTTGCTAGTAACGTAGATTTTGATATTATGGTTTTTATTCAACCAACATCACCTCTTATAAAGACCGAGTATATTAATAGTGGTTTAGAAATGATTAAAAATAAAAAATATGATTCTATTTTTACTGGATATAAAGGTGAGTGGAATGGCTTGTGGGATAAAAATATAAATCCTATCAATTGGGATGTTTATAAAAGACCAAGAAGACAAGATGTTGATGAGTCGTGGATAGAAAATGGCATGTTTTATATCACAAAAAGAGAAAATTTATTGGCTAGTAAATTAAGATATAGTGGTAACATAGGGTGTTTGGAGATACCATTCTACGATAGTTTCCAAGTTGATACGGATGATGATTTAACATTAATAAGGAAATTATTATGAAAAATATTGTTTTTATACCAAACATAAATTTGGGTAATGGTAGGAGTGATAAATATAATTATTCAATTGATAGTTGGAAATATTGGTGTGATAAAAATAATTGTGAATTAATCATTTGGGAGGACTTAGTATTACCAGTGGAGGACATGAAAATAACTTGGCAAAGATATTATGTTCTTGATATATTAGATGGTAATAAAATTGATTACAATCAAGTTTTAATTGTTGACGCTGATACGATTATACATCCTGATTGTCCAAACTTCTTTAATGAGACAGATGGTAAATATGCAGCTGTTATGAACGATGGTGACTATGAGTGGGTTAATAGAAGTGTGTCACAATATGGAGTAGAATTTTTTAATAAAAATAGTTTTCCGACTTGGAGATATGTGAATGGAGGATTTCAGATTTTTAATAAATCACATAAAGATTATTTAAAAGGTTTGGTGGAATGGTTTCATAAAAATAAAGATAGATTAAACCAAGTATTTGGGAAGTGGAACTCAACAGACCAAACTTGTATAAACTTTTACAGAGAAGAAAAAGAATTACCAATGACTATTCTACCTGGTTGTTACAATTTACAAGATATGTCTCGTAAAAATTTAATGTATTATCATCCACAACAATGGTGGACTGATGAATTACATTTTTTAAAAAATGGTTGGGTATATCACTTTAATGCTATTCCACAAAATGAAATGGGTAGAAACGCTAATTATTGGATAGAAAGAACATACAAAGAATTAGAGGAACTTAGATGATAGTAAACGCTTTATTAAGAGGTAGAAGTTTAAGTCAATTTAAAAACTTAGGTGATTGTGATTTAGTCATATTAGCTAATGACACAGACCAAGAGATACAAACAATTGATGGGTTAAAAGAATATTTAATTGATAAAGAAATAAATTTAGTAGAAAATATGGTAGCAACTGGAGCTATAGGATATCACAAAATGAATTTTTTTAATGACTATAATGTCACTAAACTTATAAGACCCTACTTAAATGGAATTAGAAAGCCAGGTTCTTCAGGACAAAACATTCCATTAAAAGATAATTTTTTAGGAGATAACCACAAAGAATTTATGTTTGGTGATGGGAAAGTTAGTGAAAAATATGAGTATGATTATCCAGGCACTGGAATAGCTGCCATAGCTTATGCTGTTTTAGATTGTAAACCTGATGTTCTTAACATTGTTGGACTAGATTTTTATGATAATTTATTTTATGATGAATCCAATTATTTAATTAAAAGTTCACCACATACTCATACACATGGTTATAGTATAGAGGGGTTAACAAAAAACAACCATAATGAGTTAAGACGTTATCAGAGATTAATGCAAGAGGTTTTATGTAAACTCGCTGAACGTAATCCAAATGTTCAAGTTAACTTAATCACAAAATGTAAATCATTTATCAGTAAAGTAAAAACATTAAAAAATTTAAAAATAGAAAATTGCGATAAAAAAAATCTTGTTTTTTTCGATAAAAATTTGTAAATTAAAATAATATATTCAAGGAGAGTTATATGAAAAAAGAATTTTTAGATTTAGGTAAACAACCAATTACAAATTCATTTTTAAATAAAGGTGAATTTGATGGTGAATTTTTATTTAATTTAAGGGCTGTATTTGATGATGAAACAAAATTAGTGTCATTAAAAGAATTTGTTTCTCCAGAAATGATGTTTAACGATGTTTATGCACACAGAGCCTCTGAGTCATATACTATGAGAGAGTCTTTTAAAAAACTAGCAAATGACTTACAAAAAGAATATATGCCGACTAGTGTTTTAGAGATTGGTTCAAATGATGGTGTATTCATAAGACATTTTAATCCTGATAACACGTTTGCTGTAGAACCTTGTAGTAATTTAGCAGAACTAACAAATGATATGGGTTACAAAACTTATTCTGAATTTTGGGATACAACTTTAGCTAAAAAATTAAAACAAAATCATGGTTATTTTGACTTAATTTATTCAGCAAACACTATATCTCATATTGAAGATTTGGATGAAGTTTTTCAGGCTGTCAAAATGAGTTTATCAGATGATGGAATTTTTATAATGGAAGACCCATCTCTTTTTAATGTTATGAAAAATGTTTCATATGATATTTTTTATGATGAACATGTCCATGTTTTTTCAGTAACAGCATTAAATAATATTTTAACAAGAAATGGATTACAGATTTTCAGAGTTGATAATTTAAGTGTTCATGGTGGTTCAAATAGAATTTACATAAAATTGAGTGACAATAAATATCAAGAGATAGAAACATCAGTATCAGAAAATTTAGATAAAGAAAAATTATTTGGTATAGATAATTTTAACACATATTTAGATTTTTCAGAGAGAGTTAAAAAATCAAAAAGTGATTTAGTTTCTATTTTAAATGATTTTAAAAAACAAGGTAAAAAAATTATAAGTTATGGGGCAACATACAAGTCAGCTACTATATTCAATTATTGTAAAATAGGAACTAACTTGATAGACTACGTTACTGATACCACAGAAAATAAACAAGGTAAATACACTCCAGGCATGCATATACCTATTGTATCACCTGAGGATGGGTTTGATGATACTGTTGATGTGGCTTATTTAGGAGCTTGGAACTTTGAAAAAGAAATATGTGAAAAAGAATCAGAATTTTTAAAAAGGGGTGGAAAGTTTGTAACTCATGTCCCTAATGTTCGTGTGGTGGAGTTGTAGAATGGATAGAGTAAAAGAACATAAGATTAAATTTCACGAGGACGATAGAGCTCAGAGATTACAAGATGTTTATAAGTTTGGTATGCCAGATTCTCAAATAAACATTTCCTACATAAATTCAACAGGCCATGCAGTTGGTTGGCATTCTCATAAGATTCAAACTGAATATTGGTTTGTTGTTAAAGGTGCGTTAAAAGTTGGTTTAGCTAAACCTAAAAATAATGGTAAAGATGCTGATGTTGAATTTGAATATTTGTCAGATAAAAATCCAAGAGTTTTAGAAATACCACCTGGAATATGTCATGGTTATAAAGCTTTAATTCCTGGAACAATCTTAATGTATTACATTACAGAAAAATATGAGACAGTTTCTAAATATGATGATGATAGATTTGAAATTGGCTATTGGGGTGAAGATTGGAGTACACCGAGTAAGTGATAGAGTATAAAAATAAAAAAATAGCAGTAACAGGATACAATGGGTACATTGGTTCTGCATTATGTAATAGATTAAAAAAATATGATTGTGATGTAACTCGTGTTAATATTGACATATCTAAAAGTGAAGAGGTGTTTAAATTTTTTAGTGATAAAGATTTTGATATTTTATTTCATTTAGCAGCTTCACCAGTCCCATACACCATAGGTAAGGAACAAAAGACAAATGATATATTGTTAGAAAGAGAAGTTAATTCATCGTGTATGTTGTATCTTCATAAAGTTTTGAAAAATACAAAGGTGGTTTTTTTAAGTTCAACTAATGTTTTTGGTGATGTAGACGTTGATGTGGTTGATGAGAATACAAAAGATAATCCACAAAGTCTATGGGCTTCTCATAAAATTTTGGCTGAAAATTATTTAAACATATTATTTGAGGATTCAATTTGTTTAAGAATACCTAACATTTATGGTGTGGATGATATTGATTCTAAATCAGTATTAAAACCCATAATAAACAAAGTTATTGATTTAGCATTAAAAAATAAAAAACTGACATTATATAAAAATAAATCTTGTTTTAGAGATTACATACATATTTATGATATGATAGATGCTATTTTAATGGCTGGGTTATTTAAAGGAAATAAAAAATACTATGTATTGGGTTGTAAAGAAAAAACCACTATTTTTGATGTATGGAATATTATATCAGAAAATCTTCATAACATACCTATTGACTATAATAACAAAGAATTAAATATGATGGAAACTAGAAGTTATACAGCTAACTACGATGCTTTCAGTAATTTAACAGGTTGGTGTCCTAAAATTACTATGAAAGATGGTATTCATGATACTGTTAAAAAATTAGAGGAAAGATAAATGAGTGATTATAAATCAAATTTAAATCAATATATTAAAAATACTAAAAAGTTGGGAATATCTAATGATATAACAGACGATAGGTTAGAATTTCAATTTGAAAATTTAAAAGATTGGTCTATTTTCTACACATTTAAAGACATAGAAAAGTGGTATCAAAATGTAATTGATAAAAAAGAAATGACAGTAGAAGAGATACCTGTAAAAGATTGTAAAAAATGGGTTTTTGGTGAGGATAAAATTTATCATGAGAGTGGAGAATTTTTTTCAATAAGAGGCCTCAGAGTAAAGACTAATATAAGAGAATGTGAAAAAGGTTGGGACCAACCAATCATGAAACAAACTGGTTGGGATGGTGGAATATTAGGAATTTTAAGAAAGCGGTTTGATGGAATACCTCACTATTTAGTTGAAGCTAAATCAGAACCAGGTAATCCGAACATGGTTCAAATCAGCCCAACACTACAAGCCACATTTAGTAATATTAACGCTATACATTTAGGTAATGTACCAAACTACTTGGATTTCTTTCAAAATGCAGAACAACATCATAAAGTACATTATAAAAAATGGTTGGCTGAAGATGGTGGCAGATTATACAATAAAAGAAATTTAAATATGATTATAGAGGTTGATGAAGATTATAATATAGCTATGGCTAATGATAATTTTATTTGGATGAGTATGTATCAAATGAAGAAATGTTTACAAAAAGATGCTTGGGTGGCTAATTCTATCCGTAGCATAATATCACATTTATAGGGGAAAAATATGAGAACTGATTATAAAAAATGGCACTCTTCTGCTGGAGAGGACAGATGGATTGCAGAAAATGTCGAATTACCAGATTTTGGAGTGTTTGTAGATATAGGTGCCGCTGCAGCTAAATATCGAAGTAACACATATCATTTTGAACGTAATGGTTGGAACGGTCTTTGTATTGATGCAGACCCACATTGGTTTTCTGATTGTGATGGGACTTGTGGTGAACCTAAACATTGTGACTCATTAACGGAACATAGAAAAACATCTGTGCAGGTAGCAGTCGGTTTAGAAAATGGGACGATAACTTTTCATCAGAAACATCGCCATGTGCTCTCTTCTATTGGTGGTCTTGGTAAGGGAAAAACTATCAAAGAAATTGAAGTTGAGAAAAAAACAATAAACACTATATTGGAGGAACACTCATTAACTAACATAGATTTATTGAGTATAGATTGTGAAGGTAATGATTTTGAAATATGGGAATCACTTGATAAAGAAAAACATCTTGTTAAGGTTGTAATAATCGAGTGGATTTATAAAGATAAAAATGAGTTTCAAAATAAATGGAAAACATTATATCCAGATTATGATTTGGTTTTTGAAAATAGTTGTAATATGATTTATACTCATAAATCAGTTACACCCCCTAAAGATACTCATTATGCAAGTAGAGAACCCTACAAGTCAACAACTTGTTACAGAAAATAATTAAAATAGAGGTAATTTATGATTAAAGTGTGGGATTATAAAAAAGAATATGAAGAAATGAGAGATGAAATTTTAGACGCTGTTGATTCTGTTTTTAGTGGTGGAACTTTAGTTTTTGGTCCAAAAGTAGAAGAGTTTGAAGATAAGTTTTCAACATATCAAGATTGTGAATTTGGTTTGGGTGTTGGTAATTGTACAGATGCTCTTTTTATCACTCTAAAAGCTCTAAATGTTGGAGAGGGTGATGAAGTGATAACAGTTTCAAACACCGCAGTGCCTACTGCTACATCTATAGCTATGGTTGGTGCTAAACCTGTTTTTGTTGATATTGATGAATATTCATTGATGGATGTTACTAAAATAAAAGATGTCATTACTGAAAAAACAAAAGCCATCATACCAGTACATCTTTTTGGTCAGATGTGTGATATGGATAAAATTATGGATATAGCTAAAGAACATAATTTAAAGGTTATTGAAGACTGTGCACAATCACATGGAGCTACTTATAAAGGTAAAAAATGTGGTTCAATTGGTGATGCTGGATGTTTTTCATTTTATCCAACTAAAATATTTGGTGCATATGGTGATGGGGGTTTGGTTACAACAAACAGTGAGGATTTATATGATAAAATGAATAGGTTAAGATTTTATGGGATGGAGAGAAAAAAAATGTCATCAGGACATTGGAATGGTAAATATTACGCTCAAGATTATGCACCCAGTACTTGTAATTCAAGATTGGATGAGGTTCATGCTGCTATACTATTAAAAAAACTTAATCATATTGATAAGTGGGTTGACAGAAGAAGAGAGATTGCGAAAAGGTATGATGTGGAGTTAGATGGATTTTTGGATTTACCTAAAGAAGCTTCTTACAATAAACACGCGTATTATATTTATGTTGTCGCCCATAAAAATAGGGATGAAATTATGAAAAAACTAACTGAAAATGATATACATTTAAACATCAGTTATCCTTGGCCGATACATACTATGAAAGGTTATGAATATTTAGGTTGGAAAGATGGTGATTTACCAATCACAGAAAAAAGAGCTAATGAAATATTTTCTTTACCCATGTATCCAACTTTAACTGATGCAGAACAAACTGTGGTAATCAATAAAATTAAGGAAATAGTAAATGGGTAAAAATAGAATATTAGTTTTAGCAACAGGTTGGCACTTTAGCTCTCACTTCTATGAAAACATGTCCAAACAATTAGTACCTAACAATTGGGAGGTAGACTATTATTGTGTCGCTCATAGATTACCAGACGATGAAAATACAATTACAGAGAAAGAACAAGTAAGAAATAAATCATGTGATAATTTCTTACAAGAATTAGATAAACAGATGTACAAATATCCAATAACCAAAAAACAAATTGAGGACTTTGGGTGGAAATTTATGTTAGAACCCAATACAATTGGTGATATGGAAGTTTTTAATCAATGGAGTGAAAAATATGACTATAAAGAATATGATTTTATCTTAATCACACACGATGATAATTTCATATTATCTGATAAATTATTTTTAGATGTCATTGAAAATAATATTAATGTTTTAAAACCAATTAAAAACACCAGATATGGAATATCAAATCATCAATTTAAAGTGGAGGAAGTTCCAATAAATGATGGTTGGATGTTCATAGAAAATGGGTATAGTGAATATATCCCAAAAGCTTTCGAACCAAGAGGTTCATTTTGTTTTTATAAAAAAGAATTTATAGACTTGTTACCAAACAATAAATTTGATATGACGGAAAAGGGTAAAAAAATATTAACAAGAGTTGGAGAAACTCGCAGTATTGGTTACAAAGGTATATCTGCTTGGAATGCACCAACTGGTACTTTAAGAGAGTGGATGTATGATACTAATTTAGTAGAGGAAACGAGATGGTTTTCAAATGCAAAAAGAGTAAGTAGATATTGTATTGAAGGTGAGAGAGGTCTCATCAGTAATTGGCAAGCCGGTGAAAACTATTTACAAAATATTATGCAAAAAATGAAAGACTTAAATTGGGTGTAAATAATGAAATTAGGTAACAATAGTAAAATAATAGCTAATCACATTGATATTCATGAATCTGTTGAAATTGGTGATAATGTTCAGATTCACTGTGATTCAATCAAGATAGGTGAGTTTGGAAAAATAGGTCGAGATGTAAAAATAAATTGTAAAAGTTTTGAAGCTGGTTCTTGGTTATTTATGTGGGATAGGGTTGAAGTTGGTAGAGGTGGCTGTACAGGCCCTAACTCAAATGTAAAGATTGGAAATCATGTTGGTATCTTTGAGGGAACTATAATCAACCCATCAGAGTCAGTTGAGATAGGTAATGATGTTGGTATTGGTGGTGAAGTTATGATTTGGACACATGGGGCTTGGTTAGATGTGACACAAGGTTTTCCATCAGATTTCGGTCCTGTTAAGATAGGTGATAGAGTTTGGTTACCAGCGAGATGTATTGTTTTACCTAATGTAACAATAGGAAATGACTCAGTTATAGGTATTGGGTCTACAATTAATAGAAATATACCAAGTGGTTGTCTGGCTGCTGGCTCACCTTGTAAAGTAATCAAAGAGAATTGTTATCCAAAAGAATTAAATAATGAAGAATTAGAAAAAAAATGCTTGAATATTATAAATAATTGGTGTAAATTACATAGAGACAAAAATATATCTAATGTTGAAGTTGAGTATGAAAACAATCGTATTACATTAAAACAAGGTACAGATACTATTTTGTTTACTCATTATGATGTAAAAGAAAAAGAAATGATTGGGTATACTAATGAAGTTGCAGAAGATTTACGAGATTATTTAAGAAGAGAAGGTATAAAAATTTATACCGATAAACCATTTGAATCAATTAAACCGGAGTGGCTATAAATGAAGTTATTAAATTATACTAAAGTGTTGTGTTTATCCCCTCATCCCGATGATATAGAATATGGAGTGTTGGGGACAATTTGTAAGTACAAAGATACACAATTTGATATAGTTGTGTTATCACAAGGTGGTGATTTTGATAAATCAACTGCTGAAGAAAGACAAGAAGAATGTAAAAAAGTTTGGGAAAACATAGATAACATTAATGGTTATTTTATTGAAGATAGTAAATTTATTAAAGACAAAGATGAAGACGAATGGGTTAATTTATTAGAAAACAAATTTGACATTTCATCTTATGATTGTATAATTACAACCTCACCAAGTGATGCTCATTTTGAACACAGAATAGTTAGTAATTTTACATATCCTTTGGTTAGAAGAAGTAAATGTGGGATTATTCAATACAAATCACCAAGCACATTAGATACTTGGATACCAAACTTTTTTGTTGACATAGGTGAATTGGGAAATAGAAATGAGGAAGATGGTCATTCTAATGGAACTCATATGTTATTTATGGCTGGTATTTGGTATATAAAATTAAATAAATTAAAATTATTTGAATCACAACAAGGTAAATCTTATTTTAGTGAAAGTGCTATAAAAAGTTTTCATTCAAATTACCAATGTTCAAACAGAGACATGCGACATGTAGAGTCTTTTAAAATTATCAGAGGATATAATTAATGAAAATAGCTGCTTTCACCGAGGGTGGATATAGTGGGTTAGTTCCAAGAAATCATCCAAACATGAGAACTGATTTGGCTTGGTGGTGTGCACTTGGAGCTGTTCATCATCCATTTCAACATTTATTGAATATAAAAGATGATGAGTATGATTTTGGTATTGTGATAATACCTAAAAAAAGAAGATACTTGATGGAAGTTGATATAGTTGGACAGTTAAAAAGAGTTTGTAAAAAAATAGCTGTGATGCAGGAAAGTTATTACAATTATTGGCAAGATGACCCAATCGATGAACAAATATGGTATGTTAATTTTTTAATGGATGTTGATTTAATTCTATGTCATAATAATGTAGACTTAACTTATTACAAAGGACTTACAGAAAAAAGATGTGAGTTAATGCCTACGTTAATGATTGAAGATGAAATTAAACCAACGACAAAACCTGAAGATAGAAGTGGAGTGATTATCGGTGGTAATTTTGTATGGGCTTATGGTGGTTTTGATTCTTATGTGGTGGCTAAGGAAACAGAGGAACAAATATTTGCTCCTGTTACTGGTAGGATGAAAGAAGAAGAAAGAGGTATGGACATTAATCATTTGGATTGGATGTATTGGTCTGAGTGGATTAACAACTTGTCGAGATTTAAATATGGAGTTCAGTTAGGAACACCATCGGCTGGAACATTTAACTTGAATTGTGCATATCACGGAATACCTTGTATTGGTTATAATAATGTAAAAACACAAGAAATATGTCACCCATTGTTAAGCATTAGTGTTGGAGATATTGGTAAAGCTAAACAACTGATGAATCAATTAAAAAATGACAAAGAATTTTATAACAAGTGTAGTGAAACATCAAAACTAAATTACAATAAACATTTTAAAGAAAAAAAATATATTCATAAAATAAATCAAATTTTAAATGAAATTTTATTAAAAAATTAACAAAGAGGGTTGCATGAAAAATAAAAATCAAAAAACAACAAAAATTGTAGGGTTTCAATCTGGTCATGATGTATCTTACGCCATATTGGAAAATGGTGTTCCAATTATCCATGAGGAATTAGAGAGATTTACAAGAGAAAAAGAGCCATTTGGTGATGGTTTAAATATGTTTTTTCAAAGAAATCCTGATATGGATGATATTAACTATTTTGCATTTGGCAATCCAGGTTCAAGAGAAATGCATCCTTACAGAGAAAAGTGTTATAACGAAGAAGACCAAATTAAAATGGAAAAAATTTTAGAAAAAAATGTTGGTAAATATTATAAAGTTGGTCATCACAAGTCACATGCATCGAATGCGTTTTATTCTTCAAATTTTGAGGAGTCATTAATTATAACCATAGATGGTGGGGGTAGAGAAGAAAATCTTAAAGACACAGCTTTTACTGTTTGGATTGGAAAGTTAAATAAAATAAAAGGTGTTGAAATAATACCAGCAGCTAAATTAAACATCGGTTCACCGTGGAGAGCTTACACTGGTGAAATATTTGGATTATCTGATGGTTATCCATATGGAAATCAAGCTGGGACGGTAATGGGCATGGCCTGTGTTGGTGAACCTAAATATGTGGATGATTTTTTAACAGCCTTTAGAAGTGGTGGTGGTAAACGCTCACCACATGTTTTGAATAACATTCAAAAATATAAACCAATAGCTGAAAAAAGTGAACAAGATAAATTTGATATAGCAGCCTCTTTACAACTAGCGACAGAAATAATTACAAAAGAAGTTATGACACCGTTTGTAAATAAATATAAAATGAAAAATCTTTGTTTATCAGGTGGTGTCGCTTTAAATTCTGTTATGGTTGGTAAAATGTATGACTGGTTTGAGGGTGTGGTTGAAAATATATTTGTAGACCCAATACCATATGATGGAGGGCTAGCACTTGGTTCTGCTAGATATCTTTGGCATCAAATTTTAGATAACCCAAGAATTAAATGGGAGGATAACTCAAGTTCTTATTTAGGATGTGTCTATGACAAAGATGATATAGAAAAAGCGATAGAAAAATATGATGATAAAATAAAAATTACAAAAACTACTGATAATTATGTTACAGATTTATTAACCAAAAATGATAATGTTATATCGGTATTTCATGGTGGTTCTGAATCAGGTAGAAGAGCTTTAGGTAATAGAAGTATAATAGCAGACCCAAGAAGTAAAAATATGAAGGACATTATAAATGAAAAAGTAAAACACAGACAATGGTTTAGACCATTTGCACCATCTATATTGAGAGAAGATGTAAAAGATTGGTTTGAAAAAGATATTGACAGTCCATATATGACAACTGTTATAAATTTCAAAAAAAGTGTTAGGAATAAAGTTCCAGCTGTTGTACATTTAGATGGAACAGGTAGATTACAAACTGTTACAGAGAATGATAATAAATGGTATTATAATTTTATTAAATTATTTAAACAGAAAACTGGTGTACCAATTTTGTTAAATACAAGTTTTAATGATAGAGAACCTATAGTTGAAACACCAGAACATGCAATAAATTGTTTTGTTGGAACAGATATTGACTATCTATATTTTTGTGATGTTAATTTATTAGTGGAGAAAAAATAATGAAACCAATTAGTTTTATACAACCAAGTAGAAACAATTTAAAATACTTAAAGTGGAGTTACAATAGTATTAGAAAGAATCTTGGTTATACGCACGAAATATGTATGGCGGATGACTTCTCAAATGATGGGACTTGGGAGTGGATGCAAAAGATTGCTAAAATCGATGGTAATGTTAAGATACATAGAAACGAAGGTCCTACAAGATTAGGACACACGATTCTATATGACACATTGATTAATGATTATGCGACAAATGATATTGTTATGATATATCACGCTGATATGTATGCTCTACCAGGACTTGATGTAGAAATAAACAAACATATCAAGAAAGGTGTTGTGGTTAGTGGGACAAGAATAGAACCACCATTACATCCAGATGGGCCAGAAAAGATATTGGCTGACTATGGTATTGAGCCTGAAGAGTTTGATGAATTACAATTGCTAAGAGATTTAGACAAGTTTAAAGACAAAGGTAAAACCACAGAGGGTATATTTGCACCATGGGCTATAATGAAAGAAGACTTTCAATCAATTGGAGGGCATGATGAATTATATGCTCCCCAATCAAAAGAGGATTCGGATATATTTAACAGATTTCTTTTAAATGGATATAAGTTTGTTCAAACTTGGGAGGGATTTGTATATCATATGACTTGTAGAGGTTCAAGATTTGCCGATGGTGCTAAAAGAAATCCAAATGGTGAAGTGTTTATGAAGAATAGAGAAACAGATGAGTGGTTAGCACAAAACGTCAGAAGCACTCGTAACTTCATTCGTAAGTGGGGACACTTTGTAAAACACGATAGTTTATTAAAACCAATCGTGCCACCAAAGTATGACATTGGATTTGTAATAAAAAATTGTAATGACCAATTATTGGATTTATTGGAACCCTGGTGTTCAACAATTTATGTGGACGCATTTGCTCAAGAATATATTGACAGAGAACAACCAAACACAATGTTTGATTTGAATGAAAGAGTATATTCTATTGATGTTGAAAAACAAAACGATATAGAAATTAGATTCGATGGTAATGAGTTTAATGATGATAGTTTCCAATGTATTCAACAATTATCAGAAATATTAGCTAATGATAAACTTGAAATTGGTAGTTTTAAATTAGATATATTTGAAATACAAATTAACAAAATAAAAACATATGAAAAGGATTTAATTAAATGCGAATCTTAGTAACAGGGGGATGTGGTTTTATAGGGAGTAATTTTGTCAAACACATGGTGGAAAAGTATTCTGACTATCATATTACGAATTATGATAAGTTAACTTATGCTGGTAATAGAAAAAATACTGTTGAGTGTGAATTTTATGATAATTATCATTTTGTAAAGGGTGACATTTGTGATTATGATAAACTTAAAAAAGTCGTGAAATCACTAGATATAGACACCATAATTAATTTTGCTGCTGAGTCACATGTTGATAGAAGTATAGAAAATTCTGATGAGTTTATTGATACGAACATAAATGGTACTTACACATTATTAAAATTAATGCATGAATTTTCCATAAAGAAATTTATACAAATATCTACAGATGAGGTTTATGGAACATTGTCAGAAGATGATGAACCATTTACAGAGAACACACCAATAGCACCTAACAGTCCATATGCAGCTAGTAAAGCTTCAGCGGATATGTTATGTAGGAGTTTTTATGAAACGTATAAATATCCAATAATGATTACAAGATGTTCTAATAACTATGGACCAAATCAATATCCAGAAAAACTTATACCATTGATGATTAAAAAAGCAAAGAACGGAGATAAACTTCCTGTTTATGGAAATGGTAAAAATATCCGAGATTGGATTCATGTCCAAGACCATTGTGAGGCTATAGATGTTGTGTTACATAAGGGTAGAGATGGTGAAGTGTATAACATTGGTGGGCAAGATGAAAAAAGAAATATAGAAATTGTAAATACCATTATAAGTAGTTTGGGTGGTGAAATAGAATATGTTAAAGATAGAAAGGGACATGATTGGAGATATGCTATGAACACAGAAAAAATAGAATTTGAGTTGGACTGGGAGCCTAAAATAAGTTTTAAAGATGGTATAAAGGAGTTATTGGTATGAGGACATTAGTCACTGGTGGTGCTGGTTTTATAGGTAGTAATCTTGTAAATTCATTAATAGAAGATGGACATGAGGTGATTGTTTTTGATAATCTATCAACAGGTCAACAAAAGAATATAAATCCAAAAGCTAAATTCTTTTTAATTGATATTGCACATCAATCATATTTTGAAAACAAGACAATGAAGGATATAATGAGTGGTGTGGATGTGGTATTTCATACTGCGGCTATGGCTAGAGTTCAACCATCAATTGATAATCCAATAGATTTTAACAATGTAAATGTTAACGGAACTTTAAATATGTTAAAGGCTTGTGTTGATTATGGAGTGAATAGATTTGTTTATAGTTCTTCATCATCAGTTTATGGTAATGTGGAGGAGTTACCAACACCTGAAGAGCATAAACTAAATCCAATGAGTCCATACGCTCTACAAAAACTAATTGGAGAACAATATTGTAAACTATTTTCAGAGGTTTATAATTTAGAAACTGTATGTTTGAGATATTTTAATGTTTATGGTGATGGTATGAATTTAGAGGGTGCATACAAATTAGTTATTCCAATATTCACAGAGCAAAAATTATGCGGTGAACCACTAACCATAAGAGGTGATGGAAAGCAAAGAAGAGATTTTACTTATGTGGGTGATGTGGTTGATGCTAACATAAGAGCTGGTTTTTATGAACACCCGATGTGGGGAGAAATTTTTAACATAGGAAATAATGACAATCGTTCAGTTAACGATATAGCTGATATGATTGGTGGTGACACAATAAATGTTGAACCTGTTATTGAACCAAGAGAAACTTTAGCTGACAACTCTAAAGCTAAAAAAGTTTTAGGATGGAAAACAACAATGAAAATAGAAGATTGGGTTAAAATATATAAGGAGAGATTGGGATTATGAAGATAGGAATAGTAGGGAACGGATTTGTAGGTTCATCAGTAGCGTTTGGATTTTCAGCTCAGACTGGTTGTGACGCTGATGTTAAAATATATGATAAGGACATATCAAAGGGAACACATAAATTAGATGAAGTTGTAAATTCTTCAGATTATATATTTGTTTCAGTTCCAACACCATCTAATGAAGATGGCTCAATAAATCTTGATATAGTTTATGATATATTTAATCAAATGAATGATATAAATAATAAAACTGATAACGTATTTTTACTAAGGTCTACAGTGACTCCAGGAACAACAAGAAAGTTACAAAGAAAGTTTAGGAATTTAAACATAGTATTTAATCCCGAATTTTTAACAGAAAGGTCTGCTAAATTAGATTTTATAAATCAAGCTAGATTTATTCTTGGAGGTAGAAAAAAAGATGTAAATAAAATAGAAAAATTGTACAGATGGAGATTTGGAGAAACTACACCCATAATTAAAACCAATTATGAAACTGCTGAGTTGATTAAATATATGAACAACTGCTTTTTTGCAACAAAAGTATCTTTTTTAAATGAGATGTATAAAGTGGCTGATGCATGTGGTGCTGATTGGGATATGGCTATTGAAGGTTTTGTCAGAGATGGTAGAATAGGACACACTCATCTATCTGTTCCAGGTCCTGATGGTAAATTTGGATTTGGTGGAAGTTGTTTTCCCAAGGATGTGCAAGCCATGATACATTTCGCACATACATTAGGAGTGAGTCCAAATGTTCTTCTTGGTACTTGGGATACAAATTTAGATGTAAGGCCTGAAGAAGATTGGAAAAAATTAAAAGGTAGAGCTGTCGTTGATGAATAAAAAGCTTGACTTTAATAGTAAAAAACCCTTATATTATAGGAGATGTAATGTCTAAAGTAAATACAAATGATTGGGAATTATTTGATGAATTAAATAGTAAAAAAAGAGATAAAAAAAAGAAAAAAGCTAGAAGTTTAAAAGCTGCTAAAAACAAAAGGAGAAAAGAAAAATATGGTAAAAAATATAATTAAATATATATTTATATATACAATATGTGTGATTACAATTGGATGTGACAATCCGATGTCAAATCAAAGTTGTGATTATTGTTATTTAGAGTTAGAAGCACCTAATTTACCCATGGTAAATGGTGTTTACCAATTGGATTACAATAATGGAAGTTTACAGACATTTACACAATTAAGAGCTTATGTTGGTTATGAATTAGAATATGTTGGGTGGACAACAGATACATACTTTCAAGGTTGTACTTGGAATTATTGTGAAGATGTTCCAATTGTAAATGGAGCAGGTTATTCAGATGATGATGGTTATTCTTATCAAATGATGGGTGTATATGAGGAGAATATTGGCCAAACTGCTACAATTTGGGTTGGCTATCGTGATGGTTATGGAAATCAATGGTTAGATAGTATAAGGATAAAAATAAATGAATAAATTAGGAAGTTATATAACAAAACTAATGACAACTGTTCTTGACAACGAACAAGAGCAATTTGTTAGGGATTTAGCATTAAGTGAATTAAACAGACTTAATGTTGATATGAACGATTTTATCAGAAAACATACAAAAGATGATTTGGATAAAATAAAAGAAACAGAAAAACAACTACTACAGGAGGACAAAAATGTCAAAGATAAGTAGAGAAGGTTACGAACAAATAAAGGTAATCAGAAATGCATTAGATTCAATGTACGATAAATTAGACACTACAGTTTATACAAAAAATGGTACTAAGTATGAGTCAAAAAATGTTTTTAATGAAGTTAAAGACGAGTTTGAAGCTATAGCTGGTATAGTTGAACAAAGTGGAACTTGGAGTGAAGTATAATGGCTATTAATAATCCAATGGGTGACCATTTCAATCCACCAAGTAATATGAGTCAAGATTTTGAAGAGTATTATTTTCAAGATTTAGAAGTTGACGAGTTATTTTGGCAAACTAATAAACCAAAAGAGGGTGAAGCTTCAATCCCTTGGCGTAAAACGAGTTTAACAGAGGCTATCAACATAAAAACTCAAACCACTCATAGTTTTCAAGGCAAAACAAAAGTATTTCAGAAAATATAATGAGTAAAAATCGTCCTTTAAACATTCCTGGTAGAAGAAAAGTAATAACCAAGAATATGATTTTAGAGGCTCAGAAACATACAAAGTCCAATATGGCTGCTGCTAAATGGATGGGAGTGTGTTATACCACTTATAGGAAATGGGCCAAGTATTATAAAGTATTCGACCAACATTTGAATCAAACTGGTGTAGGTATCCAAAAAGGTTGGGTAACCAGAACCACGAATGTTGAAGATATAATACTTGGTAAAAGAAAAGTTCCAAGAAAGTGGAGTCAATCAACAGTCAAAGAAGAATTGATTAAAAAAGGCTATTGGTTGGAAGAGTGTCATAATTGTGGTTATAATGAAGTGAATTTGGCTACGAATAAGGTTTGTTTAGGGGTAGATTTTAAAGATGGTGATAGTAAGAATTGGTTGGATGGTAACATTAGATTATTGTGTGCTAATTGTTATTACTCGTTTAATGGTTACTTTCCAAGTGCTAAGAAATTTTGTAAATAGGAGATAGTTATAGATGAAAGATGTACGAGGTACAAAGTTAAATGTGGGCGAAAGAGTTTGTATTCAAGAAGATATACCAACAGTAAATGGTATGCTATATAAAAACACAATTTGTAAAATTGAATCATTTGATACTAAAAAAGTCCAAGTTCAAGACAGAAGTGGAAAACTTTGGTGGGTTGGATGTAATCAAGTAAGTTGTAGTTTTTTATAATGGGGTATGATATGGAGATGGATGATTTTCACGATGAAGAAGAGTTCAATAGAAAAGAACTTGAAAGACTAAAAAAAGAAATATTAGATGAGGCTAAAAAGGTTGTGGAAGACTATGTTGATAACCCAAGTGATATTTCAGGTAGTGTAGTTAACATACATCAAAACAGTCCATTTTTAGACATAGATGAAAATGATGAACCAGCGTTTAGTGGTAGTCGTTGGAGACATGTAATTAAGAGAAATTAATGTTAATAAGAGAATTTATATCAGAAACAAATAAAAACAAAATGATTTCAGATTTACTGAAATACTATAAAGTTGGTAGTGTTAAGGTTAAGACGAAATCAATGAAAGACCACGCACACTATAATGTAGACACTGGAACATTGGAACTATCAACACGATATAAAACAATTAAAAAAAGACAAGTAGAAGATTTTTTAACTACAATCATACACGAAATCTATCACGCGATGGATGCTAAGAAATATGGTTGGAAAAAGTTCAAAGAAATGTATGAGTATGAAATGAATTATCAGATAGCTATGGGTAAACACCAATATGATGATAACAAGTATGAAATCAATGCTGAGAACTTTGGTAAAAAGAATTGGAAAAAGTGGTACAATAAGTTTAAAAAAGAAAAATTATTTTAATGGGGCTGTAACTCAGTTGGGAGAGTGCTTCCCTTGCACGGAAGAAGTCGTAGGTTCGAATCCTATCAGCTCCACAATCCAAATGTAACAATCCTGTTACAAACTGTTACAATTTAAATGTTGTAATCTTGCCATATATTCCTTAATTTATTATATGATTAGAAATGATAAAAAAGGAGAAAATATGAATTTCATTAATTTAGATAGTGTAGGTTCAATACTTACAGAAGATTTAAAAGTATTCCCACAAGATATAACAGAAGCACCAACAACAGCTAGTGAAGCTGATGAAATGATGGGTGTTCACATTTATGACTTAGATAATGAATGGTATAATAATTTAGGTGCTGATGATTTAATAAATTTCTTTAAATTTATTGAAGAGACACAAGATTTAACTACTATTGTTTATAATGATTGGAAACAAAACATTTGGAGTGAATGGGAAGAAGTTAATAATTGTTATATGAATTTAGCTGTTGAGGAGGTTATATAATGGCTGTTTATTCAAATATACCAGGTTCAGGTGGGAAAACAATTCCAATTGATTTGATTTGGGAAGGTGAAAATATTAAATGTCAGAAATGTAATAAATTAAATGTAAACATAGAGTATAAAGGTAAATCATATTGCACTTGGTATTGTGCAAAGAAGGGGTAATTATGAGTTTTTTATATAAATGGAATGTATCAAATGGAGATGATGTCAAGGTAGAATACTGTTGG
>Ga0163109_10000794_pt1 | contig 25088 bp, 22 predicted proteins | sample CRUFie1St13metaG_FD_108704 | JGI IMG/M metagenome (GOLD analysis project Ga0163109, IMG submission 108704) | Marine microbial communities from the Costa Rica Dome - CRUD Field 142mm St13 metaG | ecosystem: Environmental > Aquatic > Marine > Oceanic > Photic zone | place: Costa Rica: the Eastern... | reverse complement strand
AGGTTAGATATGACACTGAAGATCTTTATAAAATAGAAGGTATTCAATTAAGAATGTCAGAGGCAGTAGTGCCTGGTATGTCAACAAAATTTGTTAACCCTAACCCTTACTATTCATATTTATCTGGTGTAAGTGGATACAGCTTTAAAGAAAAAAAATTAAATCAAGTTAAAAAAGTTTGTGAAAGCAAGGAACTTTATAAGGAGTTTTATTAGAAATCAAATGAAGTTTAGATATAAAGATTATCCATGCACCTCAGCTTCTATCTGCAAATAATTTAATTGGAACTTATTCTCCTTGATTCCAAATTACAGTAATTTTAATTAATTTACTAATTTTATCGTTTTGGATGATAATTCAACACTTACTTGAACATATTTTTTACGAATATGACATTTCGAATTGGTAACCATCATACTTAATTGCTCATCTAAATTAGTTGAATCAATTAATTTCTCAAGGTTAAAACATCCCCTTCCATTACAGTTAGATTTAATCCATCTTAAGATTTCAATCCTAGCATTAGACTCTGCTTCGTATAATGATTTAATAAAATCCTCCTTCAAATCAGAGTCAACTTTTATTGTTTGTGTTGAGATTATTTCCAAACCTCCTTTTACCATATTTGATTCGATTCTAGTATCTTTCTTCGATGAGCCACAATTATCTAAAGCTAAGACTTTTGTTGGAATCATTAAAGAAAAGATTCCAGCAAGTAAAAAAGTTAATTTAAAATGCATTATTTAAAATAATAAAGAGTGAAAAAGAAAAATAGTATAATAAGATGATTTTAAAATTAATTTGTGAGATTAAAAAGATAAGATAGTTTTATTCAATAAGCTTAGATATTAATTTTCATTATGAAAATTAAATATTGCAAATTTAAAAATTTAAAGAGAATATTCAACTTTCACTACCAAATATTTTTCACGAATATGACATTTAGAAGAGGTAACCATCATTTCTAATTGTTTATTGAGTTGAGGCGGATCACTTATCTTCTTAGGATGAAAACACTCATCGCCAATGCATTTCATTTCTAGAAACCTCAAAATTTCAGTCCTAGCATTTGATTCTGCCAGAAACAATGATTTAATAAATTCCTCCTTTAATTTAGAACCAATTTTTACTTTTTGTGTTGAGACTAATTTATATTTGCCGTCCGTGTTTACCAATTCAACACCATTTTTTGGCAAATCAGTGCCGCAAGAATCTAGAGCTAAAACTTTAGTAGGAGCTAAAAAGCTAACTATCCCAATTAGCATAAAGGTTAAATTATTTAACATAAAAGATCTTTAAAAGTTAAATATCCTGAGATAATTAATCGTATTCAAGTTTAGTCCGCGATCACTGTTATTAAAATAATTTCTAACAATAAATCAATAAAAATGTTATAGTCCTTCGATTATCACATAATAAATTTAAGTCATTGTGAGCTTTCTGAAGTCGATAGGCTTTCCAATTTCTTCCGTAATTATATTATTTTTAAAACTCATGATTCTCTAATTCCTTTTTCTTAATTTATTGAACTTAGCTTTAATTTTTTTGATTTTGAAAGCTAGATTTACTACATTAAAAATGCTTAGATAAAACTGCATTTATTCCTGCACTCAGCTATTTTGAAATAATGTCATAAAACCTTTAATCGCAATTAATTGCTCGGCTTTTGGTTACTGCACGGCGTGCAGGGGGTTAAAGGTTCGATCCCGAATGGGTCCCCATTTTAGGATTTTTTATTTGAATTTGAATTAAAAAAATTTTAAAATTATATGAATTTAGCTCTTTAACTAAATAAACAAATTTTCTATTGTTAAGATGGTTAAAGATAATGCTTCCAATTTTTTATAAATTTTATGAGCAAGAATATATTAATCCTAATTCGTTAGGCAATGCTAACTAATGAATATTGTGAAAAATTATATTAAATAAACTAATCTACCTAAAATTTCGCGTAAAGCATCTGAGGTACTATTTAAAGATGAGGCATTTGGAATCCATTTTAATGGATTTTTTATTGAAGAAATAATACTATCACCACTTTTAAAATCTACAGGGTATGGTTCAACAATAATCCCTTCTCTTTCAAAAACTTTTTTGGCTCTTTTCATATGGAATGCACTTGTAACTAAAATAATCCTGTTAGAAGATGAACTTAGTTTTTCTTTAAGTAAATTATTAATAGCTTTAGCCTCATCTAGTGTATTAATTACGGGATATGTAGTATGAAGGTTTTTTCTTGGTATACCTAAAGATATTGCTTCTTTTATATAGATATTTCCTTCTGGTTCTAAATTTTTAGATAATGGGTTTATTCCTCCAGTAAATATTATTCTTTTTGCTTTTTTTGCTCTATATAATTCAATCCCCGCTATAAACCTATCTGGGTCGTTCCATTCTATTATTTGAGATGAACCAGAGGGTAAAGTTCTACCACTGCTTAAAACTACTATAGAATCTGCTGGATTTGTATTCTCGTAATCTATTCTTTCCCAAGGATATTCTAAAATTTTCCATAGACTTCCGGAAATCAATCCATTACTAAAAATAAATAGAGAAAAAATTGCTGAATATAAAAACTTCTTTTTTTTCTTTATAAGAAAGAGTGATAATAAATAAAATATCAATCCAAGTGGGGATGTTATTAAGGGTAAAATTTTACTAAGTAAATACGTATCTAGTTATAGTGACTATTCAAATTATAAAATAAATATAATTAATTGATTGTAAAATTAACCTTTTTTATTAAATTAAAATTTTTTAATAAAATTTTTTTTGAATTATTATAAGTTATGTTTATTAGCTTTAATTTTTAAATTTATTTTTGAATAAAATTTAAATTTAATTGTGATAAAGTTATTCATGATAAATGGCAAAAAAAATGTTTAAAATAAGTAATATTTTGATTTTATTTTTAGGCCTTTTTTTAGGTTATAAAATTGAAAAACACGATGTATATCAAAGAATCTTAGCACAATTTCAATATAGAGAAAATAAAAGATTAGGTGTAAGCGAATGGCACGATTCTAAACTAACTTATTCAAATTATTCTTTTGGCGTGCCTATGTATCTTGATAAGCCATATACAGATTCTGTTGGCGATAAAAAATTAGAAGATTTGATGATAATAAAAATTGCTCGACATCAGAAAGCAAATATTAATATAGAAAGTAAATATCCAATAACAATTTATAGAATAACAACTGCTGAAAACCATGGTTTAATGCATGATTATGAGAAGACAAATATTAAAGTTAAATTGTTAGGCGTATCCTCTATTCATGATAAGGTTGTAAAAAAAGAATTTAAACCTGGGAAAATAGTTTTAGCTCCTGGTGGACCTGTTTCTGCATCTCCAATTTTATTTCAACTAAAGGATAATCTTGATACAAAGATTATTGATATATTTTCTAATTTGCAGCCAGGTTTGTAAATAAAAAATATAGACAAACATTATCAATAAAATTTTTAATTACCTACCTCTATAGGTTAGTATGATTTCTAAAAGTAATTTTTATGAAAGGATTTATAATCAATCAACTTAGAAAAATTAAATTCAGAATTAAAGATCCTTATAAATTTCATAATCTATTTCAAAGATTAAAAAAAAGAGATTCAAGGATTTATAAATTTAAAGATAATATTACAGAAAAGATTCTTTATTCGCCAACACTTTTACAAAGTGATGGAGGCTTGATATTTTTAAATTTCAATAAATTATATAAGGACTTTTCTTCTGTAATTAAAGCAAATTCTGTAATTATTGATGTGGGTGGCAATATTGGTTACGTAAGTAGAGCATTTTCGCTTTTTGGAAAGAATCTTGAAATTTTTTGTATAGAACCAGATCTACTAAATCTATCTTATGCTTCAAAAAATCTTTGTGATAGAAATAATATAAATGTTCTACATATGGGTTTATCTAGTAAATATGGCAGATTTAAATTAGATTTACCGAAATATACAAATGAAAGAAAAGGTGAAAAAAAATTTAATACAGGATTAATAAGTGCTGTAGGTTGTAAAGATAAATATGGAACGAGATTTTTTAAAGGTGATGACTTAATAAGATTTTTAAAAGTTAAAAGTAATAATTTAGGTTATGTCAAAATCGATGTTGAAGGATTTGAAAAAGATGTACTTTTTGGATTTAGTCAAACCTTAGAAAACTCCAACGCAATTTTTGAGGTTGAGATAAATCCAAGAACAATGTCTTTATCAAATTCTAATTTAAATCAAATAGTAATTTTTATGAATAAGTTTTCTTATTACCCTTTGATTGAGAAAAAAGTAGATTACGAATCGATTGAAAATTTGAATGTTTTTAATATATTCTTTACTAAAAAAGAAACTGAAAAGAAATTAATAAGAAAGCTTAATTTTAAAAGATTAGATAGAAATTTAATTAATAAATATATGCGGGCCTATAGAGAGATCTACAAATAGTTTCAATTTAAATTAAAGTGTATTTTGTTTATGATTAATCCCTCAAAATTCATAATTTATGGATTTCTGGAATAAAAAAATTTTTTAACTAATTTTAAAAATTCAAGAAAAATTCCAATATAGAATTTTTTATTAATTAATCAATATAATAAAATTATTAACGAGAACTTTGTAATGAACTAAAGATTATTTTTAGAAAAAAATTATTTTTTTATATTGTTGTGACTGCTTTGTATTTTTCTGATACTTCTTTTAATTTTATTAACTGTTTTAATAAATCTTCAGCTCGGTGCAATGGAACCATATTTGGTCCATCGCTAAGAGCTTTATCTGGATTGGGATGCATCTCCATAAATAAGCCATTAACTCCAACGGCAATTGCTGCTCTGGACAAAGGCCCTACAAATTCTCTTTGCCCTCCACTACAATTTCCTTGACCACCAGGCTGTTGAACAGAGTGAGTAGCATCAAATATAATTGGGCAATTGAATTTTTGTAAATGAATAAGACTTCTATAATCTACAACTAAAGAGTTATAACCAAAAGTAGTACCTCTCTCGGTTAACCAAAAATTTTTAACTTTAAAAGACTTTAATTTTTTTACGACTTGATCCATATCCCATGGAGCAAGAAATTGTCCTTTTTTTACATTTATAATTTTATCTGTGCCTTCAACTGCTTTTGCGGCTGCTTCTAATAGGTCTGTTTGTCGACATAAATATGCAGGTATTTGAATAATATCAACAATTTCTGATACTTCTTTTGCTTGATAACTTTCGTGTATATCAGTAAGTACTGAAATACCATATTTACTTTTTACTTCTTCAAGAATATCTAAACCTTTTTTAAATCCTAAACCCCTAAATGAATCTCCTGAACTTCTATTAGCCTTATCAAAACTAGCCTTAAATATATATTTAATTCCTAATCTATTAGTTATTTTTTGAAGGCTTTCAGCCACCTCAAAAACCAACTCCCTACTTTCAATTACACATGGACCAGAAATTAATATAAATGACATAAGAATTAAATATATTCAATTTAAATGTTTCTTAAGTAGCTGTCAAAGATAATAAAGTAATAATTTTAAATGAAAATTTTTTCATTATTGATTTAATAAACAATTTCCAATATCAACAAATAATTGTTTTGGTAAGATATGAATTGAAAAACTTTTTTATATGAAGCCTATACCTATTTTCATTGGATACGACCCAAGAGAGAGGGCTGCAACAAATGTACTTATTGATAGCCTTTATCAAAATAGTAAACTCCCTTTATGTATAGTTCCGCTAGTAACTCCTCAATTAAAAAAACAAGGTATTTTCAAAAGAGATAGGGATCCAAAGCAAAGCACAGCATTTTCTTTTACTAGATTTTTGGTTCCATACTTAATGAACTACGAAGGATGGGCTATATTTATGGATTGTGACATGTTGTGTAAAACTGATATTTGTAGTTTATGGAATTTGAAAAATGATAAATATTCTTTAATGTGTGTTAAACATGATCATAACCCTAAAGAAACAAAGAAATTTCTTAATGAAATACAAACTAATTATCCAAAAAAGAACTGGAGCTCATTAATGCTCTTTAATTGCAAAAAATGTAAATCCCTATCTTTGGATTATGTTAATAATGCTAAAGGTTTAGACTTGCATAGATTCAATTGGTTAGAAGGTGATCACGAAATTGGCTCTATTCCTGTCAGTGAGGGATGGAACTTCTTGGTCGGAGTTCAAGATAAAGAGAAAATATCTAAACCCAATCTCATTCATTGGACATTGGGAGGACCTTGGTTTAGAGAACAAAGACTTAAGGGACCTGACTGGGCTGGTGAATGGTTCTCTGCAAGAGATGAAGCTTTTAAATTATGGAGCTAAATGAAATCAATAATTGTAATACCAGCAAGATTAGATTCAAAGAGGTTACCAAATAAACTTATTGCTGATATAAATGGGAAACCTATGCTCAAGTGGGTTTTAGAAAGTTGTTTGAAATCCAAATTATCAAACTCTTTATTTTTATGTACAGATAGTAATGAATTAGCTTCTATTGCAAAGGATTGTAATGTTCAAACTTTTCTAACTAGTTCCGATTGCCAATCAGGTACAGATAGAATTGCAAGTATTTTAAAAAGATTATGTAATAGTGATCCCTTGAATAAAACATTGATAATTAATGTGCAAGGTGATCAGCCTTTTATAGATCCGAATTTAATTGATAAAATGATAAGAGAATTTAAAAACAAAGATTATTTAACAGAGGTTATAACCCCTGTTTATAAACTTAATAAAGATTCTGTCCATAATCCAAATGTTGTGAAAACTTTACTTGATAAGTCGCATAGAGCTATATATTTTTCACGTTCGGCAATACCACATATTAGAGATGTCCCTAAGGAAAAATGGTTTGAAAGATATCCTTATTATGGACATGTTGGTATTTATGGTTATAGGGCAGATATACTTATGCGATGGTCCTCTCTAAAAAACTCAACACTTGAAGAATTAGAAAGATTAGAGCAATTAAGATTTATTGATAATGGAATTAAAGTAGATACATTTATGGTTAAGGGTTCTTTTCTATCTGTTGATACAGAAGATCAATTAACGAAGGCAAGAATAATTGCAAAGAATATGAAGGAAGTTTAATTTTTATCTATCCAACCATGCTTTTTAAATTTATTCCATAATTTTTTACTTTTTAAAATATCAATAGCTAATTCTCTAACAGCTCCATCACCTCCTTTTGAATTTAGGATTATATCAGATTTTTGTTTAAGAGATGAACTAGCATCATTTGTCGCTATTAAAATATTTACACTAGGTTTTACCACTTGATCGTTTATGTCATCCCCTAAAAAGAGTGTCTCTTTTTTGGATTTATTTAGTTTTTCTTGTAGTGCATTTAAAGCTGAAAGTTTATTTTTTGCGTTAAATATATAGTGTCTTATGGCTAACTTATCAGCTCTAATTTTTGCAGATTCAGGCTCGCCTCCACTTACTAAGCAGACCTCAATCCCACATTTTTGAAGAAGTTTTATTCCTAAGCCGTCCTTAACATTAAATATTTTACTTTCTATCCCATTTGATGAAATAATTATATTGCCATTTGTAAGAACTCCATCAACATCAAGTACAACAAGTTTTATATATTGTAGTTTCCTCCAAATAAATGTTCTTTTAAATAGATTTGCTATAAACATTATGAAATTCCTAATTTAACAAGATCATGGAGGCGTAATAATCCTAAAATCTCATTATTTTTGCTAATAATTGGTAAAACTGAGATTGCTTTTTTTCGATTTCTTTCCATTATTTCCAAAGCTTTTATAGCGTGAATATTTTCAGAAATTGTTATAGGGTCTATTGTCATGAATTCTTCTGCTTTGATTTCGCTCCATAATTCAATTGGTTTATTCTTAAGTATTCTTCTTAAGTCACCATCAGTTATTAACCCAATTAATTTATTTTTCTCTTTAGTGTCTGTAACGAAACATGCACCACTTGAATTCTGACTTAATTGAATTATGATTTCGGGCAAAAATGTTGATTTTTTTATTGTAGTAATTTCTTTAATCGGAATCATTAAATCTTTAACCAAAAGAGTTAACTTTTTGCCAAGATTTCCTGCGGGATGGTTTGTTGCAAAATCTTCAAATGAAATCCCCTCTCTATCCATCCAAACTGCTGCCAGAGCATCACCTATTGCCATTGCAACTGAGGTACTAGCAGTTGGAGCTAAATTTAAAGGACATATTTCTTTATCAACGGAAGCATCTAAGACAACATCACATTTTTTTGCAATATTTGACTTAACTTTTCCAAGAATACCAATTATTCTGGTTTTTCTATTTTTCAAATGTGGGATTATATTAATTAGTTCAATAGTTTCACCACTATTAGATAAAAGAATAATTAGATCATTCTCAGCCACAATCCCAAGATCACCATGGAGAGCATCTAAAGGATTTAAATAAACTGACATCAATCCTACTGAAGAAAAAGTTGCAGCAATTTTTCTTGCTACAATGCCACTTTTGCCAACTCCAGTTATTAAGAGCTTCGCCTTTTTTGCTTTAGAATCACTAAATAAACGGAGAGCATATTCAACTTCATCTTTATGGAGATTCCTAACTGAAGCTCTTATAGATTCAGCTTCTAGAATTAAACAATCTGTGAGCGCTGTAGTCAAAAATCATCAATTTATTGTATTAGTAATTCTATATTAAAATCTTCTATTTATTATCAATATTTAAAACTTAAAATGTTTTGATTTAATTTAAATATAAAAAGAGAGAATGTTTTTATAAATATTTCGCTTTCTTGATAAGCTTATTCATATTTTCTTTATTAATAGAATTTACAATGGAATTTAAATGTTGTTTCAATATTTTATTTATATTTAAATCTGATTTGAAAAAATATTCTAATTTTTCAGAAGAAATTATATAGGTTGGTCTACAATTTAATGCATAAATCATTGCACTTGTATATTCACTAAAAATTATGTCAGCGTCAATAATATCATCAATCAAAAGTCCATTGGAAATGACTTTTATGGGATAATTTTCAAAATCTTTATAACTTATATTTCCCCGACACATATGTAAAGGAATTCTAATTTTAAATTCAAAATCAACAATAGAACATTGATCTAAAGATAATAAAATTTCTTGAATATTTTTTCTTGTTTTTGATAAAACTTGATAAGTAAATTTTCTTTTAGAATTAATAGGAACTCTAGAAAGTTTCTGAGATAGATATAGGATCTTTAGCTTTTTCTTGTTGTTTTTATTTTTTTTATTAATAAATTTATTTACCTCTAAATATTTGTAATTTGGCTCAATAATGGAACTTACTTTTTTTTTGTAAGTATCTTTAAGGTCATAATTTCTATGAGGGTAAATTCTTTTAATTCCTTTAAAGATTAGATTTTGATCGTCATCTTTAAAACCTGATTCATCATATAATGGGGAATGTGGAATTAAAAGAAGTTTTTCTTTTGCTTTTTTATTTAATCCTTTAATATATAAATTAAGGCTTTTGGAGGGTTTTCTCCAAGGAATTAAAATAACCTCAAATAAAGAATCAATATTTTGATATTCTAATTTTGAAGAATATCTTTCCCATAATTTTTCTATTATTTTTAGATTAAAATCAGATTTTATTAATAAAATTGATAAAAAAAATAATACATGATAAGTTACTTTTAAAAAAAAATAAAAAATAATATTTTTTCTCTCTTTTATTTTATAACTTGGAATTAATTTAATATTTTGAATTAACAAAAATTTTTTAAAAGTTTTGCTTCTGTAAAGGTAGGCTCTATTTAAAGGCCCCATTGAAATAATTAATTTAAAATTCTTATTTTTAAATTGATGAAAGGATCCAATTAGAAAATCAATGCACTGATTATCTTTTATATTTTCTAAAAGGAATAATTTATTACCCATCAATTCTGTAAATAGTTTATTGACTCACTCTCTAAAAATTTATAATTGATTTTCGTTTTAGCGTAACAAATAGCTAATACAAACCAAAAAGATTTTAAATAAATAATATTCAGGGAAATCATTCCTCCAAATAAACAAATTACTAATAACATATTTTGCAAATCTGAATACTTAATAAAGAAAATAAAATTATTTTTCAAAAATAAAAATAAAATTATTATTAATATAATTGACCCACCTAGACCAGAAGTTACAAATATCTCAAGAAACAAATTTTCTGGAAGCCCCTTTGAAGATGTATTTATAAAATCTAATATACCTGTACCTACAATAGGGTCTTGAGATCCTATATCGTAGCTATTAGTCCATTTCTGAAGTTTTCCGCCAAGCTGAGCCAAGTTTTCATTAATTTCTCCCTTGCTGTCAAAAATTTCAAATCTTTTTTTTGTGCTATTCGCAAAAAAATTAATTCTAGCTGTAGTTGCGCTAGATATAAATGTTAAATTTAATATATTATTTTTTATGTTTAATTTTATATAAAAAATATATAATAATGAACTTAAAATGCAGAATAAAAGCGTTATTAAACCCATTCTTGAGCCAGTTAATATTAGACCGTTAATTAAAATAAAGCAAGTAATTAAATTGAATATTTTTTTGTAATTAAAAATTGATTTTTTTTCAATTATTTTGTTAATCGTAAAAGCAATAGCTAAATTAAAAAATAAAGCTAATTCGTTTTCGTTCCATCCATAAAAGGTTAATCTTGAGTAGTTATTATCAATATAACCAGTAGCATTAAAAAGCAAATCAGAAATACCAAGTACTGGAAAACCTAAAATTTGAGTAATTATCATTAATATACTAAAAACTATTGATGAAAAAATTATAATATTGATGGAAAATTTAATTAGCTTTAAATTGCTTTTAAATTCATTGATTAGAATTAAAAAAATAGATATGTTCATAAAATACTTTATGTAGTAAGAACCTTCCATTTGAATATTAATTAATTCTTTTAAACTAAATTCATTAGAAAATAAATTTAAAAATAATGAATAAAAAAATAAAATTACTATCGATTTGGCAAAACCATCCAAATCCAAAAATATATTCCTGGTGATTAATTTAAAAAAATATATGGTAATTAATATAATTTGTATAAAAGCATTGATTGTTCTGTTACCTAAAATATCTCCAAAATTATTTTCAGGTATTAAGTATCCAAATATTTGATTAAAATTAAAAGGTAGAATTATTGCTAATAGATATAAAATAATCACTATATTTATAAACTTATTATTTATTATTTCATCATTTAATTTTTTTATAAAAGGCATAATTTTAAAAAGCGATAATCAAATAAAAAATTAATTATTATTGAAATCTTGATATTCGAATTGTATCAAAATTTTATGAACTAATATTTGCGTCTATCATACTTTTAAATAATTTGCTTGTTTTATATAAATCTTGATAATTTCCTTTTTCAATTATGTCGCCTTTGTCAAGGAGAAAAATTTCGTCACATTCCTCTACTGTAGTTAATCTATGAGCGATTATTAAGATGGTTATTTGTTTATTTAATTTATAAATATTCTTCATTAAATTCTTTTCAGTTATATTGTCTAATGCACTTGTGGCTTCATCAAGTATTAGAAATTTTGGATTTTTATAAAGAGCCCTTGCAATGCCAATTCTTTGACGTTGTCCCCCAGATAGCCTTATGCCTCTATCTCCTACAATTGTTTGATATTTATTAGGCAGTTCTTTTGAAATAAAGTTATGTATCTGGGCAATTTTAGCTACTTTTTCAATTCTTTCTAAATCAATTTCATCTTTTTGAAAGCCAAATGCAATATTTGATTCAATAGTTTCATCAGTAATATATATATTTTGTGGGACATAACCTATAGATCTTTGCCAATAGTAAAAATCTTCTTTATTAAGAATCGAACCATCTATATTCAATTCTCCTCTTAGTGGATCAAGTAATCCAAGAATAATATCTATCAATGTTGTTTTTCCACTTCCAGTAAAGCCAACAAATGCTGTTACTTTGTTGGCATTAATCTTAATATTTATATTATTTAAAACTGATTTGTCTTGAGTTGGATATTTGAATTTAATATTTTTTAGTGAAATATACTCTTTTGGATAAATTAGTTTTGTTTTATGCAGGTTATTTGAATACATGTCTCTCTTAAATCTATTAAAGTCATTTGATAGATTTTCTATTGATGGGGTAGCATATCTAATTGAAGTGATTGAAGCATATATCATTTGTAATGAAGGCAAAATTCTATAACCGGCATATGCATAAACTCCAATGGTTGGAAGAATAATGCTCAAATCTTTGTATGATTTTAGTAAATATAAGATAACTAAAAACATCCCCCCAAATGCGACTATTTCTAGGGCAAATCGCGGCAATGATCCAATTAGCTTAGCGTTGGCACTATTTCTTGCATGTATAATTGAAGGACTACTAAATCTTCTAACAAACTCTTTTTCAAGATTTGAAATTTTTACCTCTTTTATAGCACCAAAAACTTCACTAACAGTACTATATCTATCTTTATTCGCTATGTATTTTTCTTGACCAATTCTTGTGATTATTCTTTTTAATGTTCTATAAATAAGCAAATAGCAAAGTAAGAATATCCCAGACACAAGGACCGCTAACTTAGGTTCTACTATAAACATTAATCCAACCATTGAAGCGAAGATAATTAGTCCAGATATCAAATTTATTAATGGCACAAGACCATTTTTAACAACAGAACTAACTTCATCAAGAATATTTTTTCCTAAATCAGAACTGTTTTTATATAGGAACCAAGAGTAAGGTTGAGATAAATAAAATTTAAGTAATTTTTTCCCAAAAGTGAAATCTCTAAAAAAAATAAATCTTACTTGAGCATAGGTAGTTATAGTTTTTAAAGAGAGAGAAAAAACTAAAATTAGAAAAACGCAAATACCTATGAAAAATGTAAAATCTTCATAAGCTTCTATACCACTTATTTTTTGTAAAAATTGAAGTAATCTACTCGATTCAATAATTTGGGGATTACCAATTAACGACATAAAAGGCATTATCGATGCTGCACCAAGAGCATCTATTAAGCCCATAATTAATGTAAGTATTATTAGCAATATTGCTCTTTTTTTCTCTCTTGGGCTAAGTAAATTATATAGTTTTTGGTAAATATTCATTTAGGAATTTGATATCTTTGTTTTTAGAATTTTACTATGGTTCATCAATTTTGTTTTGATTTGAGAAGTTTTTATTTAATATTATTATTTTTAATATCATTTAATATATTATTTTTATAAAGATAAATTTACTCTTTACAAAGGATTAACTAATATATTTAGAGTAATCAATTTCTTTATTTGAAAAAAATTAACTCTACAAAAATATTAAAATCAATTTTAATTTTTAATTTATTAAATGTTAGAAATTATTTTTTAGTTCTATGAATAAACTTAAGAAATATCTATCTCAAATATTATGGAAAACCAAATATTTAAAGGACAGAATCTATATGAAAATTTTTCACTTAAAAACTCAAAAAAAAGGCTTAGATTTGGTCTCTGAGATTTTACCTGAAAATAATGGATTAGATCCAAAGAAAGTAAAGAGATGTACACACTCTAATACACCTTATTTAAGAAAAACATTAAGGCTCTTAAATATTTCTAGTCAAGATTCAATAATTGATATTGGTTGCTCAAAAGGGGCAGCATTAATTTGCATGTATGAATTTCCTTTCAAACAAATTGATGGTATAGAAATATCTACTAATTTAGCAAAAATTGCTAAAGACAATATCGCAAAACTTTCTATTAAAAATATTAAAATTTATAATATCAATGCTTTAGATTACTCAAACTATAACCAAAATAATATATTTTATTTTTATAACTCACTCTTTCCTGAGGCTCTAAAAAAAGTATTAGAGAATATTTTGAATTATGCGAAAGATGAAGAATTAGTTTTTATATATAATAATCCAGCATATGCATATATATTTGATGACCTTCATTTATATTTAATTCATAATTTAAAAGGTAATTGGAATCATAGAATATACATATATTCGAATATCAAAAATCCTGCGAGGTTTAAATCATCTAATCCTTTTTCTAAAAATAACTTATGATAAAATTTTAAAAAAATATTTTTGATATTTCAAATGCTAATTATTTTAAATTTATTAGGATTATTTGGAGCTATAAAAGTATTATTATCTTCTACAGTAAAAAATGCTGAATCAGTATTTCTGAAAAACTATATATTAAAGCTTCTTAATAAAATTGGAGTTACAAATAATGGTTCTCTAATTTTTATAGAAGGTAACGAAGTTGTTTATGCATCAAAAACGAATAGTGGGGTTGAAACTATAAAAATTATCAATATTAATAATTCGATTCAAGTCAGACCTTTCGAAAAAATTGCTTATGTTGCTTTGGAACCTAAAAAATTGAAATATCAGCTTTTTCTTCAAAAATATTTTTATAAATATTTATATTTTTTATCTGGATTATTTAATATAAATACAGCAAGAAAATACTTAAAAGACTCCTTTATATTTTCCAAGGAAAATATAAATAAACTATCTCTACAAAAATTATCATATACTAAAAATAAGGAACTAAGTGTTGATAGCTGGTTATTAGGTAATATCCAATACTCATTCAATGAGAAATCTGAATTTCAAAAGTTATCATTTGAAAATTTACTAATTCTAAAATCATCATTAGGATTCAATAAAAGTTTTTCAAGTTACAAAAACAGCAAAAATAAAGAAACAAATATTGAATTTAAAGAAAAGAAAAGTTTTCCTCTGGAAATAAACTTTATTCCAAAGAAAGTATTAGTTTTTTATATTGATAATGTTAGTTATTTCTTGTCAGACGATAAATATCTTGAGAAAAATCAATATCCTTTATTCTCCGATTTATTTAAAAAATATAAACTTGAAAATTTTAAATTTTCTTCAACTACTAACTGGACTTTTCCTGCCGCGGTATCAATTTTCTCTGGTAAAAAATATAATAAGCACATGATTTATCATAGAAATCATAGACCATATTATTCAATTAATAATCTTATAAGAAATTATGTAAATAAATATTCAGATGATATAAATGATCTAAGAAAAGTCTATAAATCTATGTTTGTATGCGGGACTAATTGGCGGATGCATCAACATCACGGATTATCAAATATCTTTAATCATTTATTAGTTTCAAACCCGAAATTTGCAGACATATATGATGTTATACCTCAAGTTTATAAACAACTCGATATTGCGGGAGATGACTATACTTTTCATTGGATAAATTTTATGGATTCACATCATCCAGTCAAAGACTCTATTTTACCAGTTGGGGCATTAAAGAACTTAAACTTAGGAATTATTGAAAAAGGATTGCAATATGAAACGGGCCCCAAATTTGATAAAAATTTAAAAAATAAAACATTACCTAAGACAATTTATTATTCACAAATTGATTCTGTTGCTAAAGCAATTGATAATGTAATTTCATATAGTTATTTAAAGACTAATCCTGATGACCATTTAATAATTTTGCTTAGTGATCATGGAAGTAGTTTCTGCTCAAGAGACGATATATACTCAAAAATTTTAGAAAAACATACTCCTATGTTATCTATATCATCTAATTATATTCAGAATATTGACTTAACCAAATTTAAGGATAAAAGGTTTTCACACTTTGGATTTTTTAAGTTAATTAAGAATATTATTAACCAAAAATTAGACGAGCTCCCAAAAGAATGTTTTTCGAATTTTAGTCAAATAATTTTCCCAGATAAACCTTATGAGTTTTTTTATTTTGAAGACAAAAAATCTATTGTTTATAATTTTAAATCTTTTGCAAAGATGCCTAAATATTTTGTTGATCAAAATAATAAAAAAGAAAAAGACTTTTATACAAATTCTCTTAAAAAAGGCATATGGACTTTGCTTAGTAAAAAAGGTTCAGATATAATTTCTGAAGATAATTTACCAAAGTATATACTTAATCAATTTAATAAAGTTTTGCCTTTTAGTTAATTTAAAAAGTTATAATAAATGCAAACAAATTAACTGTTAATAATCTATTAGTAATATGATGAGCAATGAAATAATAGTTACTATTGGACCTTCTTCAATAAAAGAAGATATATTGAAAAATCTTATTTTAGCTGGAGCTGACATTTTCAGGGTAAACCTTTCACATTCAACTAAAAATAGTCTTGAATATTATTTTGATGTTTTAGAAAAGGTTGGAATCGTTCCTGCTATTGATACCCAGGGGCCCCAACTAAGAGTTATTGAAATTTTTTTACCAAAAACTTTACAAAAGAATGATACTCTAATAATCTCTTTTGATAATTTAAAGATTAAAGAAAAACAGACCCCAAATATTTGTTTGAATCATCCAGAGGCTTCATCTCAAATTGAAAAAGGCGATGTATTAAAAATTGACTTTAATGGATTAGCAATTTTAATAAGTGATAAAATTGATGAAAAAAATTTTATTGGAAAAGTAATTGCTAATGGAGATGTCTTTATAAATAGAGCAGTAGATATTAAGAATAAACCTATTGAATTGAATGTACTTACTCAATTTGATAAGTATGCGATTGATTATGCTTATAAAAGAGGATGCAGAAATTTTTATTGTTCATTTGTTTCATCATCAGAAGATATAAAACAGATACGAAATATTTTACCGGCAGGAACAAAATTAATTTCAAAGGTAGAAACTTCAAAGTCTCTAAATAATATTGAAGAAATTATATTAAATTCAGATTCATTACTAATAGATAGAGGAGATTTAAGCAGAGAAATTTCTATTCCATTAGTTCCAATAGCAGTGGATAAGGTTCTAAAAATATCAAAAACATATAAAAAAGATATTTATATAGCCACAAATATTTTAGATAGTATGATGAAAGCTAAGGTTCCATCTAGAGCAGAAATATCTGATTTATATAACCTTTTATCGAAAGGGGTCAAGGGTATAGTACTTGCTGCTGAAGTCGCAATTGGGAAAAATCCTGTTGAGTCAGTTAGTTTGGTAAAGTATATGATGCAAATTCATAAAAAACAATCAAATGGTTTACTAGGAGTAGGTGAATTAAGTAAACCTGATAAATATCTAGTTGGCGAAGAGCTTTATCAATGGCTTTAATTTATATTTGAAATTAATATGTCTTAAGTCTTTTTAAGATTTTGTGTAACACTATAAAACTTGTTAAGAAAAATTCTATTAAAAATTTTTCTTAAGGGGATATTGTTTTTTTTCAGCTATAATTGCTTTTATTTTGGCATTTATATAGATGCTTATACAAAACTATAAGAAGTTTATTTTAAAGATTAGTAAGATATATTTTTCAGAAAAGATTATTGAAACTAATTCAGATATTGATGTTTATATGCAATATAAAGGAAATGATATTTTATCCGGTGAAATCTTTTTTACATTGGTTATAGATTTAAATAACTCTATTGAAAATATAAGAAAAAATATCCGAAATAAATATATGCTTAATCAAGCTGTTAAAAAATTTCACCTTCAGGTTAAATACATCAATAAACCAAAATATATTGAACTGACTGATTTTATTAACAAATATAATAAAATAGCTACTGAAAAAGGTTTTATTAGGATTAATTTTAGTGATTACTCCTCATTAAGAAATAACATAATTATTTCTTATGCTTTTTACAAACAAAGAATTATTGCAGGTCACTTATATACTTATGATGAAAAAAGGTTTAGGCTGACAAATTCATTCATATTAAGTTTTTTAGATTCTAAATCAATTAGAAATATTTCTGGAATTGCTAATAAGTACCTTCACTATTCAGATATTTTATATGCAAAAAATAAGAAATTTGAAGTATATGATTTTGGAGGTGTATTTAATTTAGATTCTAAAACCAAAGGAATAACTAAATTTAAACTTGGATTTACAGATAATGTTGAGTATTCTTATAGTTTTAAAAAGGCGAAAACTTTGAAAGGTAAAATAGTCATTTTTATATTAAATTATTTTAATTTTCAGACTATTAAAAGAGCATTTTTTGTTATTTATATTTATTTGAATGATTTTTTTCTTAGGAATAAATTCTATTTTCAAAATTATCGAAAAATATCAAGATTATATAGTTATTCTAATCACTCATATAAGGAGTTTTCTAACTTTGAAGATGCGAGCAAAATTTTAGAATATAAAAAAGGCGATAACATTCTTATATTTGGATTAAATAGTGGAATGTCAATTATTTTCTTTAAAAAATTTAGACAAATATCTTTAAAGCTTATTGAAAAAAATAACTTGAAATCTAATCATTTCCAACTTTTAATTAAGAACTTTAAAAATCCTTTTATAGAAATACTTAATTCAGAATTTAAACATTTTTATAATTTTGCAAAATTTAAATATATTTTTATCAATGATAGTGAATTATCATTAAGTGATTTAAAACTTTTGTTAGATAATATATCCAAATACATTTTTGATAGTAAAAGGTATTTTATTGTATACTTTAACCCTCGTTATAATCATCTATTTGACGAATATGAATTTTTCCTAATAAAAGAAATGAAGTCAGTTTTGTCTACAAGGATTCATATTTACTCTAACCATAAGGAATAATTTTTAATTTTTTTAATCGATACTTTAAAAAAATTTTTAAGCGGAATAATTTATCAAAAATAAAAGATAAAAAATTATATTGACTTATATATTTTTTTATTGAATTAACTTTAATAAATTTACCCTTGTAGAAATCATTATTAATATCTTTGTTGAATTTGTTAATTTCAAAGGCAGACATATTGTTTGGATGAAGACAAATAGTCCATACTCCAAATGGGAACCTAAATGGTTTCCATATTTGTTGAGGTAAGAAAATTAAGTCGTCTTTTATTGTGGGATATAAGCCAATTCCATCACTTATTATTTTTATATCACTATTTTTTTTTATGACGTCAATAGTAGTTTTGTCAAAACTGTGGCTTGGCGCTACCCAAATGTTTGTAATTATATTTTTACTACTGAATATTTTAAGTCCTTTACTTATCTTTTCTTTTTGCTTAATACTATCTAAACATGCGAATTCACTTCTTTCATAAAGTGGCAGAAACTGCTTTTCTCTTTTGATTTTGTGATATTTATGTTGATATCCATGTAAAGCAATATTCCAACCTTTTTTTTGCCAAGAATATACTAAATTCCAAAAATCTTTATTCTTTTTTTTCATAAATAATTCTTTATCTTCATTTTTAGGAATCACTGCAACTATTGGTTTTATGTTCAAGCTATCGAGTATAGATTCTATCTTGCTCCAATTTTCAAGATTCATAGTTTCACAGGCATCATCTAATCTAATAATGTATTTTGAATTACCTCTAAATATACTTTTTATTAGTCTAATTATTAATTTTGAATGAATAATATTTTGATTTTTATTAATTTTTTTGTGAGCCATTTTTGAGATTCTTAAATATATTTTAGTGATTAATCTAATTTTAATTTTAATCCTTTTTAAAGAATAAAAAAATTGTTTTATAATTTTATAGTAAAATTTTTTGTATCGATTTATCATAAATTATGATTAGAAATTTGCAAGATTTCAAAGAAATAGCAAAAAATAAAGAATTTAATCATATCTTTTTTCTTTCTAGTCCAATTGTCGTATTTATATCAAAATTAATAATAGAAGAATTTTCAATTCCTGAAAAAAATATTTTTGTTGTACCTTTCAGAAATACTAATACTGACCTTATTAGCAATAATTTAATTAATCAAGAAAGTTCATTAATAGATAGAGTAATTAAAAAATATTTTCTTTTTAGTTATCAAGGCATAAAGTTAAGAAAAAAAGTTGAAACTTTTTCAAATAAATTTATTCTTTATTCCGATTGGGATAATAGGGAGACTTTAGAACTTTTGAATTCAAAAAATTGCTTTGGGAATGCATATATTGAAGAGGGACAATTATCTTTCCATAAATTTTACGAATATCCTTTTAAGAGAAATAGAATTCTTCAGTGGATGCGTTTATTCAGGTGGAATCAAAATATAAAAAAAATGCCTAGAGAAGCAGATGTTCCAGTATTTAATGAAATTTTTAATGATAAAGCCTTTGGTCTCTTCACGATTAGTAAAAAAGCCTTTCCTTATATAAATAATGAAAAAAAATATATTTTTAAGGATTTTGAAGCTATAAAGAAATCATATAGACCAAGAATATTAGGTACAAAAAATATTGGAATAATGTGTTCGCCGCGAAGATTTAAGAATGAAGACTGGGAGATAACAATTAATAATTTTATTGATTTATTACCTAATAAAAGTGCTATAAAGCTACACCCAGCTTATTTTGCAAATGATAAATATTTAGACAAATTCATAAAAATATTTAATAAAAACAATTTTAAAAATCTCACTATTTGTGATAATTCAATCATTCTAGAAGCTGAAATGCTTTTCGAAAAAAAAACATTGTATGGCCCAATGACATCATTAAATACATATGCACCTCTATTGGGTTCTGAATTTATTGATATTTCTATCTATTGAATTTATAAATATTTATAAACTAAAAAATTATAAATATTAATCAAATTTATAAATAATAAAATCTATTATTATAAATTTAATAAAAAATTTTATATCTTATTTTTGAGTATATTACTAAAACTGGGATCAAAATCTTATTATCATCAAAATTTAAACTTTAATTGTTGTATTTGTTTTTATAAAAGAAAAAATTTATAATTAAACTCAATTATTTAATTAAGTTAATGAAAAGATATTGTTTTATGATGACCGGAAATAGTGTTTGGTTAGATGTAGCGATAGAACTATATAAAAATAAAGTAGCCAAACCAGTGTTTTGGTTAGGAGATGATATTCATTTTGAAAGAGCAAATAAAATTTTTAAAAAAGGAGTACATAAGATGAATGATTTTGTTCATTATCAGGCAGATATTGAAACGAACTATTACAACTCTCAATTCATAGAATTCTTTAAAGCACCGCATTATCTAAGAGCAAAAGATAGATGTATGAAGATGATGGATCGATTGGATATGTATGGACTTTTTAATAGACTAGATAGGGAAGTTATTTTTAATAAACTAGCTATTTGGATATTAAAAGAAATTTATGATAAAGATCCAGAATATTTAGTTATGAGCGAATTTGCACATTCTCATTCTCAATATTTAGTTTATGAAATTTGTGATTATTTAGGAATTAAAACAGCTAAATTTAATGATTGGGGATCTATCTTGCCAATGATCTTCCTTCAGAATGTGAAGACTGGTAAAAGGTATTCTGCAAGAATAAATTACTCTGATTCTTTAAAGTATAAGTTAAAAACTGAGGTAAAAAGACATGTTTATGATTTAGCAAACAGAAAAGAAGATGATAACTATTTGCCTAATTACATTAAAAGTCAATGGCAGATTGACAAATTTAGAAATAATTATAGAAATTTTATTAATAAAAAAATTTATGAATTTAAATTTTTGTTTTTTTTAATTAGGCAAACTTTCAAGGATTCATATTATAAAATAAATCCTTATAAATTTAATATTTTTCAATTAAATTCAATAGTTCAAAAAAGAAAGAAATATTTAGTCAAATATTGTAAGCAAAATTCCATATTTCCTGATTATTATTCTAAATTTGTATATTTTGCAATGCATTTTGAACCTGAAAGAACTACAAATCCAGATGGAGGCTACTTTCATGATCAATTTCTTGCATTGATTCATTTACGGAATATGCTTCCAAAAGATATTAAGATCTATGTAAAGGAGCATCCAACTCAATTAAAAAGATTGAAAATAGGAATCAAAGGAAGAAGTCCTTTATTTTATAAATTAATTAAAGAAATAGATAATGTTTTTTTAGTTAACGTAGATTCAGACACGTATGCATTAACAAAAAATTCTCTTTTCGTAGCAACTATTACAGGTACAGCTGCAAGAGAAGCAGCGATAATGGGTAGAAAAGCGTTAATCTTTGGAGATGCTTGGTTTAATGATTGTCCAAATGTTTTTTCGTGGAATAAAGATTTAACTTTCCAAAAAATAATGAATGAAAAGGTTCAAACTAGGGAAAGTATTTTAAATTATTTAGAGTACCAATTGGAGAATTTTTCAATACCAGGTTTTCAAAATCCAAGTAGTCAAAAACTTTTTAAAAATTATCAAAATAAGGAATTTGAAAGTGCTGAATTTAGAGGCATATATAAATTAATGAAAACTTTCATTAATACTTAAATCTATACCTAATTTTATTTAATAATCTTATGGATGCAAGAAATTATTGTTTAAATCCATCAAAAGTAATAACTTTTATAATTGTTAGAAAAATAATTTTTAAATCTAGAAAGAAAGAATAATTATTTCTGTAATATGCATCATAGAGTACTTTATCTTTTAAAGAAAGTTTGTCTCTCCCATTTATTTGAGCCCACCCAGTAATGCCAGGTTTAATTTTATTTACTCCATATTTATTTCTTAAATTAATCAAATCAAATTGATTATATAATGCCGGTCTAGGACCTACTAGGCTCATTTCTCCTTTCAAAACACACCACAACTGTGGTAATTCATCTAGGCTAGTTTTTCTTAGTAATGCTCCAAGGGGGGTTAACCATTTGTCTGGCCTCTTTAACTTTTCTTTTGGCAAAAGAGGAGTTAATTTGGTCATACTACGAAACTTTGGCATCTTAAATACGACATTATTTTTACCTACCCTATCGCTCCAATATATTATAGGGAAATAAGAGGTGCAAAGTATTGCAATATAAATAATTGCTAGCGGAGTAAGTAGTATTATTAATGCAATAGTAGAAAACAAAATATCGAATAATCTCTTAAAAAAAAATGATCTTCTAACTAATTTTGATGATAATTTGAAAGTCATTTTCAATTTATTAAGAATTAAAATCGATTCAATAATGAACTATAAATCAAACATGATTGATTCCAGTTTCTTAAGAAGAGATGTTTTATTAAATTCTTGCTTATAGTATTCTATGCCATTATTGCCTAACATAGCTTTTTTCTTCTTCTTATTTTTGCTCATTTTCATTATTAGGCTTGCTAAACCCTCATAATCCCCTGCTTTGCAAACATAACCTGCTTTTGATTCTTTAATAACAAAAGCCCCCTCTCCACTTAACATTCCTAATATCGGAACCCCGCTTGCTAAATAGGTTTGAATTTTACCAGGGATAGTCATTTTAAAGATATTTGCATTACTCAATGTCACTAATAAAGCATCAGCGTGAGCAAAAAACGATTTCATTTTTTTGAGAGGATATTGATCAAGAATTTGAAAATAATTATTTAACTTTCTCTCATAAACTTCATTTATTAGCCAAGCTTTTTCACTTCCTTCGCCAATAGTAACTATTCTAAAATTATGAAAATTGTTATTTATCAAAAGCTCAACTGTTTTTAGAATTGAAGGAAAGTCTTGAGCTTTTCCTATATTCCCTGCAAAAATAATTGTGAAAATTTCTTTTTCACGATTAATTTCTTTAGCTAAATTTGCAGGAGAATCTAAAAACTCTGACTCTACCCAAGCTGGAAAGTAATGAACTTTTTTATGCCCATATTTTTTTATTTCATTTATAAAGCTTTTGGATTGAACAAGTATCACTTCGCATCTTGAATAAATTAATTTGACAATTTTTCTTATTAATAAAATTAACCATTTATTTTTAATAATATTTATTGCTGAAAGAGTCTCAGGCCATAAATCTAAAACCCAGAAGATTTGAGGACATTTTTTGATGTATGAAATAATTGAAGAAGGAATTCCTACAAATACTGGTGAAGTTTGAAAAACAAAAACAATATCAAAGTTATATTTTCGTAGTTTATATAGTCCAATTAAAGTCCCATTAATAATAAAACTTAAGTAGTTTAATATTAGTTGTACTTTTCTTTTGCCTCTGGGAATGATTGGAACTCTTATAACTTCAATACCATGGTAATTAGAATAATTTTTTTTATTTTTAAGAAAGTCTTTTAAAAAAAAACCTTCGGGATAATTTGGGTAAGCAGTTAGAACTGTAACTTTATGCCCTTTAGAGTGTAGGTCGATAGATAGTTCATTTATTCTAAAATTCTCAGGCCAAAAATATTGACTAACAATTAGGATTCTCAATGTTATTATTTATTCCAAACATATCTATTTACATAGTCAGTATAACTTAGAATTATCCTAATTATTTTTTCAGATACATTATTGACGTCATAGTCCTTTACAATTTTTAAGTCTCTTTGCCCCCCCCTATTTTGTGACTCTATCAATTTGATAGACTGTAAAAGCCTTTCTAATGATAATCCTGAAAAGATAACAGATCCTTCCTCGAATGCTTCTGGTCTTTCATGAGTTTCTCTGACATTAATAGCGGGAAAATTCAGTATTGAAGATTCTTCATTAATTGTTCCGCTATCAGATAAGACAAGTTTAGAATTTATTTGAAGATTGATATATTCAGAAAAGCTTACTGGATTTATAAATTGTATTAGAGAATTAAATTTATCTTTGTTTATTTTCTTTCTTGTTCTTGGATGAGTTGAAAAGATAATAGGAATTTGAAATTCTTCACTCAATGAATTTAAAATTTTTTCTATTTTTTCAAAGTTTTGTTCATTTTCAATATTTTCTTCTCTATGTAAGCTGACTAGAAAATATTGATTGCTCTTTAGGCCTAATTTGGGAATAATATCTGATTGCATTATTTTTTTATTATAGAAGTCAAGAACTTCTTTAAGAGGACTCCCTGACTTAATAATTAACTCAGGCTTTAAGCCTTCATTTATGAGATATTCTCTTGCAATTGAACTATAGGTTATATTAACGTCAGCGATATGATCAACAATTTTTCTATTTATTTCTTCAGGGACTCTGAGGTCAAAACACCTATTTCCGGCTTCCATATGAAATGTTGGGATTTTTCTTCTTTTTGCAGGCAATATAGATAAGCAGCTATTAGTATCTCCTAAAATCAGTACTGCATCTGGAGATTCTTTTTCTAAAATTTTATCGGTATTTATTATTATATTTCCTATTGTGCTTGCACTTGTATCTTTTGCAGAATTAAGGAAGTAATTTGGCTCTCTGATT
>Ga0163109_10000792_pt1 | contig 25149 bp, 18 predicted proteins | sample CRUFie1St13metaG_FD_108704 | JGI IMG/M metagenome (GOLD analysis project Ga0163109, IMG submission 108704) | Marine microbial communities from the Costa Rica Dome - CRUD Field 142mm St13 metaG | ecosystem: Environmental > Aquatic > Marine > Oceanic > Photic zone | place: Costa Rica: the Eastern... | reverse complement strand
GGTTGTTGGTGCCACGCACCATGTCGATGTCGTACACGGGGTAGGTCAAATCCGAAGGAAGGATGTGCACCACCACGGTTTGGATGCCCAACACGGCTCCTCCAGAAAGGATGGTCAACGTCAATTCGACGTCTTCCTGAAGCTCGGGGTCTTCCTCGTCGATGGCCACGAAGTTGAACGACTGGCTGTTCAACAAGCCGGGCTCAAACGTGAAGTTCAGAGGGAACACGGCGGGGTAATCCAAGCCCGATTCGGCATCGCCGCCGGTGACAGAAACCTGCACCTCCACGTCCTCGAGGGGGTAGCCGACAAGCATCTCCACCGCGACCGCGCTGCCTTCCGCCACGTACAGTTCCGGTGCCGCAAAACCCACCACCATCGTTCCAAGGCCGCCGCACGACGCGGTGTGCTCGCCGAGGAAATCAAACGTGTCTTGTGGGTAGACGTCCCATTGGGTTTGGCCTTCGTTCCAGTTGGTGGAGCCCTGGCCAATGTTGGGCTTTCTGACCAACGTGTATTCTGCCATGGCGCCTTCACCCACAGGCCACGGGCCAAGCGGGTCTTCCCCGATCACGCCCATCATGTCGATGATCTCGCCATTCTTTCGCAGCACAATCGGATCGTTGCCGTTGAACCACGTCACCGTGCTCAGGGCTTGGCTTTGGTTGACGATGGGCGCGGCCGCTTGGGGGTTGCCCAACACCGTCACGCCGCCCGACACGAGCACCCCTTCCAAGTCCAAGCTTTGGATGGGGGTCTCCGAGCCGTTGTTGTAGACCTCCATCACATACGGGGTGAGAACCACATCAAACGGCGTGGGGTTGTGAATTTCCAGGGCCTTGTTGTTGCTCGTCCCTTCCACGTATTCGCTGATGATCAAATCGTCGCACAACCCTGCAGAGCCGCATTGCAAAATGGTCACCGGCAAAGCGTTTGAAGACAAGCTGTCGCAGCCCAAGGCCGCAGCGTCGAACACGGAGCCCCCTTCCGCGATGGTGGTGGAGTCCAACCCGTCTTGGTAGCTCAGGCCCCAAACGTGGTAATCTCCTGCCTCACCAAACGCCGCAAAGTCGTAGTACGGCTCGTCCGTGGTCACCAAAATCTCATCCGCTTCGTTGCAGATCAAAAAGACGTACTCCCCCTCCACTGCGTCGCTGTAGTAGCCAAAGGGCACAAGCGCGCCATCTTCTGTAAGACATGCTTCGGCGTCTGCCTCTCCCCCTGCCGTCAAAAGCGTCCCGCCATCGCAGGAAGGAATTTCACACGTTTCCCCGACCAACGTCACGGGCTCGGCAGACAGGCTGACACACCCCCCTTCAGGCACCGTCACAATGCTGTCCAAGGACGTCCATCCCGAGGCGAGCAACACATCGTGCGAAATGGCGTGCACTTCAAACGTGCCGTCTCCCAATCCTTCCATGTTGATGGCGGTTCCAAGGAACACCTCCAACACCTCCCCGGTCTCGGGGTCCACAATGGCCAAGCTTGTGGCCGCATTCGCCGCGTCACTTTGGTGTGTGAATCCGACGATGGCCGGTCCAATGTCCGTGCAGAACACCGTGTTGGCGGGGTTGTTCAGCGCCAAGTGACCCCCTTCACAGGGAAGCACGTTGGACGATCCGGGGCTGAGGGCCTGCATCACAAAGGCTTGGTCAAACGCCTCGCCGCCGTCAGGAACGCGCGACAATCCGTCTGACCCAGGAGACACGCCCTCTCCCCCTTCGTAAACGGTCGCCTCCGCGTCGGGGTTCACCACCTCCACAATGGCTGTCATCTGAGGGTTGGACACGCTGGTGTTGCCGTAAAGCACCGCGTCCAACATGTCGTCAAACACGGGGGTCTGGTCCAACTCGAAAGACGAGGCTGGGCTGGCCGCCAACACCACGCCCGCAACAGAATTCTGCCAACCCTCGCCGTTCAATGCCAGAAAGCCTTCCGCATCCAATGCGAGTCCGTTGAGGTCCACGACGGCCTGGGTTTGGGCTGACCAATCGCCGCTTGAAAAGGCCGATTTGACAATCACCAAAGCGTGGCCGTCCAGCGCCGTACCTGGCGTGCCGTAAAGTTCGACGAACTGCCCTGTTTCCGGGCCAACCACAAGATTCAATTCATTGATGACCACGTCCTGGGCGGTGGCGGTCGTGCTGCCCATCAAGCCCGCGAGGAGCAAAGCAGCGCTGAGGGAAACCAAATTTCCTTTCATGGCGTAGGTTGTGAATGGACGTCGAAGGTAGCGTACCTTTCATGAGCAAGAGATGAAGCCAGGCATATCCTTGATTGAAAAGTTGGATGATTTCATCCGGCGGTACCACAGAAACAAAGCCCTTCGCGGGGCTTTGCTGTCGTTTGCGACCCTCACCTTGGGTGCGCTCTTGCTTGCCGCGCTCGAAAACGTCGGACGCTTTGGCGTGGCTGGAAGGACCGTGCTCTTTTACGCCTTCGCCGCCACGACGCTGGCCGTGCTGGCCACCCAGGTGGTGTGGCCCATGCTTCAGTGGTTTCGCCTGAGCCGAGGCCTGACTTACGATCAAGCCGCGCGGATTGTGGGCGAGCACTTTCCCGAAGTCAAGGACAAACTCCTCAACACCCTCCAACTGCAACAACAAGTGGACAACGCGCAAGGCGCAGACGTCACCTTGTTGGCCGCAAGCATTGACCAACGCACCGCCTCGCTCCGACCGCTGCCCTTCACCCAAGCGGTGGATGTGGGTCCGGCCATGAAGGCCCTGCGCATGGCGCTTCCTGTGGCGGTGGTGGTCGGTGCTGTGGTTTGGCTGAAGCCCAATTGGGTGACGGAGCCGGCGACGCGCATCGTGCAGCACCGCACGGAGTTTGTGGAGCCTGCGCCGTTCCGGTTTGAACTTCGCAACGAAAGCTTGAAGGTCGCCGCCGGGGACGCCCTCACCCTCGAGGTCGAGGTGGTTGGCGACGAACTTCCAAGTGCCGTGATGGTGGAGGCGCAGGGCGGACGCTTCCGCATGGAACGAACACGCGACCACGTCTTTCGCTACACCTTCCCGTCCGTGCGTTCGAGTACGCCGTTTCGGTTTTTGGCCAATGGCTGGCGGTCGGACGAGTTTGTGGCGGTGCCTTTTGCCATGCCTTCGCTCGCGGAGCTCCGCGTCGAAGCCACCCCTCCTCGGTACACGGGCCTCCCCGCCATCGACCAGCGCAACCAAGGCGACCTGACGGTGCCCGAAGGCACGCCCATCCAATGGTCCATCCGCGTGGCCAACGGAGACGGCGTCACCATGCGCCTCGCAGACAACCCACTGGACGTCCGGGCAGGTGCAGCCAACACCTACCTCGCCAATTGGGTGGCCTCTTCCAACACCGTCTATTGGGTCACGCCCACTGGCGTGGAGGCCATGGGCGATTCGTTGCGCCACCGCATTCGGGTCATTCGGGACGGCAAGCCCTCCATTCGCGTCTCGGAAGAACAGGACAGCACCTCCCGAAAGCGACGCCATTTCACGGGCGCCATCCAAGACGATTACGGATTCAGTCGCCTGACGTTTGCGTGGGCCTTTGTGGAGCGTGCGTCTCGACAAGGTTTGGACGAGCCTCTTTTCGCCGGCGACACGCCGTTGGAGACCGATGGGCGTGTGGAATTGGACATTCCCGCCGGCCGTCAAGGCACGTTCTTCCACACGTGGGACATGGGGGGGGTGGACTGGCGTGAGGGCGACGTGTTGGAGTGTTGGTTTGAGGTGTGGGACAACGACGGCGTCCACGGGGCCAAAATGGTCCGTTCTGGCACCACCCGGATTGCGGCCCCCAGCCAGGAAGAAATCCGTGAAGAGCGCAACGAGACGGCCGATTCCATCGAGGAAAACTTGGAGGAAGCGTCCCGCGAGGCCGCTGAGTTGCGAGAAGCCATGGAGGCCATGCAAGAGCGTCTGCGGGAACAAGGCGAAATGACCTGGCAGGACCGCCAAGCCATGGAAGACCTCATGGAGCAGCAGAAGTCGCTTCAAGAGAAGCTCGAGAAAATGCGCGAGGAGAACGAGCGCAAAGACGAGCGCGCCAACGAATTCAGCAAGCAAGAAGAACGCATCCTCGACAAGCAGGAGCAGCTCCAAAAACTCATGGACAACATCATGAGCGAAGAACTCCGCCAGATCTATGAGCAAATGGAAGAGCTCATGCAGGAGATGGACCCAGAAAAGATGCAAGAGCAGCTCAACGAGATGGAGCTCAACCATGACGCCATGGAAAAGGAGCTGGACCGCGCGCTGGAGCAGTTCCGTCAGCTGGAATGGGAAACCAAGATGGACGAGGCCATCGAGGACCTGAAGAAACTGGCGGAAGAGCAAAAAATGCTGGCGGAGGAAACGGATTTGGGCCTCATGGATCCAGAGGAGCTCAAGGCCAAACAAGACAGCCTCAACCAAGCTTTTGAGGAGCTGCGCAAAGACCTCGATCAGCTCGAAAAGGACAACCAACAACTCGAAAACCCCAACCCCATGATGGACAGCTCCGAGGAAGAGCAATCCATTCAGGAGGAGATGCAAAAAGGGTCCGAGCAGTTGGACAAAGGCAAGGACAAGAAGGCCTCCGACAGCCAGCAAAAGGCGGGCGAACAGATGGAGCAGCTCGCCCAACAAATGGAGCAGATGCAGATGGACTCGGAATCCGAATCCGCCAGCGAAGACATGGACGCGCTCCGAGCCCTTTTGGAAAACATCTTGACGCTGTCGTTTGAAGAGGAGGGCTTGATGGCCGAGCTTAAACTCACCGACGAACAAGACCCGCGCTACATCAACCACGGCCAAGCCCAGCGCAAACTGAAGGACGACGCCGTGATGGTGGAAGACAGTTTGTTCGCCTTGAGCATGCGCATCCCGCAGCTTGCCTCCGCGGTCAACCGAGAAATCGGATTGGTGAACCGCCACATGGGCAAGGCACTCGATGGGTTTGGGGATCGTCAGACGGCAGACATCGCCATGAACCAGCAATACGTGATGACGTCCTTCAACAACCTCGCCCTGCTCTTGGACGAGGCGTTGCAACAGATGCAGCAGAAGGAGGCCCAAAAGCAACCCGGCTCAGGCAACTGTGAAAAGCCCGGCGGGTCAGGCAATCCCTCCCCTTCCCCCAAGGCCGGAGACATGAAGAAGATGCAGCAAGCCTTGGGCAAGAAGCTGGAACAGATGAAGGAGCAAATGGGCAAGGGGGCCAACAAGGGAGAGGTTGGCAAGCAAAAGCCCGGCGGCATGTCGAAGGAACTCGCCCAAATGGCGGCCCAACAAGCCGCCCTGCGAAAAATGGCCCAGGAGAAGGCCAAGCAACTGAACGAAGACGGTTCCGGAAAGGGAAACCAGATGGGCGACATCGCCAAAGAGATGGAGGAAATCGAACGCGACCTCGTCAACCGGCAGGTCGATCAAGCCACGCTCCAGCGTCAACAAGACCTCATCACACGGCTTCTCGAGGCTGAAAACGCCGAACGCATTCGGGGCGAAAAAGAGGAGCGCACCTCCCAAACAGGCGACGACGCGCTGAAAACGACCCCTCCACAGGCGTCGGAATACCTCCGCCAAAAGATGAACGAACTCGAATTGTTACGCACAGTCCCTGCTGAACTACTTCCATATTATCGCGACCGCGTCAACGATTATTTCAATACTTTGGACCTCGAACCCGGAAGCCCTGAATTGACGCCATGACGACGACGATGCCTGAATTGCGATTCGACTCCAAGCCCGAAAACATCGCGGTGGTGGAACGACTCATTGACCAAATCAGTGAAGACCACAGCATCATTCCCGAGCATTACGGGAATGTCTTGATTGCCATGACCGAGGGCGTGAACAACGCCATTGTGCACGGCAACAAGCTCGATCCTGAGAAGTCCGTGTCCGTGTCTTGCGCCATCGACGAGAAGAACCTCGTCTTCCGCATTTCAGACGAAGGTCCTGGGTTTGACTACGACAATCTGCCCGACCCGACGGCGCCTGAAAACATCGAGAAGCCCCACGGCCGAGGTGTGTTCTTGATGCGTCACCTCGCCGACGAATGCGCGTTCGAGGACGACGGCCGCATTGTCGAGCTCACCTTCTCCAACGTCCTCGCCTGAACCGATGATTGTCTTCGTGGACGGGGACGTCCCGTGCAAGGTGGATGGCCGTCGCGCCATCAAGTCCTGGCTTCGCTCCGTGGCCGACCATCACGGCAAATCCCTCGGAGACCTCAGTGTGGTCGCCTGCTCCGACAAAGAGCTCCTGGAGTACAACCGCAAGTACCTCGACCACGACACCTACACCGACATCATCACCTTCGACCATTCGGAGGGCGACACCCTTGCCGGAGACCTCTTGATTTCCTTCGAACGCGTTCTTGAAAACGCTGAAAATCAGGGCATTGTATTTCAAGAAGAGCTTCGGCGCGTGATGGTTCACGGGGTCTTGCACCTGGCAGGACTCAAGGACAAGACCGATGCCGACGCCCGAGCCATGCGCGCGGCCGAGGACCATGCTTTGGCCATGTTCCACGTGGAACATCGCAGCTAAAGAACATCCTCACGACCTTTGCCTTCATGATTCAGACGTACGATGTCATCGTCGTGGGTGCAGGCCACGCCGGCAACGAAGCCGCAGCCGCAGCCGCGAACCTTGGGGCCTCCACCCTGCTCATCACCATGAACATGGGGGTCATTGGGCAGATGTCCTGCAACCCCGCCATGGGGGGCATCGCCAAGGGCCAAATCGTGCGTGAAGTGGATGCGCTCGGCGGCTATTCCGGGCTCGTTTCCGACCGAAGCGCCATCCAATTCCGCATGCTGAACAAGTCCAAGGGGCCGGCCATGTGGAGCCCCAGAACGCAAAACGACCGCAACCTCTTTGCCCAGGCTTGGAGAGAGATGCTTGAGGGCACGCCCAACCTGGATTTTTGGCAAGACAGCGTGGTAGGCATCCTTGTCGAGGAAGGCCGCTGCGTCGGGGTAAAGACAGGGTTGGGCATGGAGATCCGCGCCAAGGCTGTGGTGCTCACCAACGGCACCTTCCTCAACGGATTGATGCACATCGGTGAGAAGCAATTTGGTGGAGGGCGCGCCGGCGAGCGAGCCTCCATGGGCATCACCGAGCAGCTTGTGGAGCTCGGCTTTGAAAGCGGTCGCATGAAGACCGGAACCCCTCCCCGTGTGGATGGGCGCTCCTTGGATTACACCAAAATGGTCGAACAACCCGGCGACGAGAACCCCGGGCGTTTCAGCTACCTCCCCCACCACCCCATCACCCAACAGATTCCCTGTCACATCACCTACACCTCCACGGAGGTGCATGATTTGCTTCGGGAAGGGTTTGACCGCTCCCCCATGTTCAATGGGCGCATTCGCGGTTTGGGTCCGCGCTACTGCCCGAGCATCGAAGACAAGATCGACCGGTTCGCCGACAAAGACCGCCACCAAGTGTTTGTCGAGCCGGAGGGTTGGAGCACCTGTGAGATTTACGTCAACGGTTTCAGCACGAGCCTTCCGGAGGACGTGCAGCTTCGTGCCATGCGAAAGATTCCCGGGTTTGAGCACGCCAAGATGTTCCGTCCCGGTTACGCCGTCGAATACGACTACTTCCCCCCCACCCAACTCCAGCACAGCCTGGAGACCCGGCTCGTGGACGGACTCTACTTCGCTGGCCAAATCAACGGCACCACGGGCTACGAAGAAGCCGCGTGCCAAGGGTTGATGGCCGGCATCAACGCCGCGCGTTCCACGTGGAACAAAGAGCCCATCACCTTTAGCCGAAGCCAAGCGTACATCGGGGTGTTGATCGACGATTTGGTGACGAAAGGCACCGAAGAACCCTACCGCATGTTCACCTCGCGGGCCGAATACCGCATCCTGTTGCGACAAGACAATGCGGACGAACGCCTGACTCCGCTTTCGCATGAACTTGGCCTCGCCAGCGACGAGCGCATGGCCGCGCTGGAGGCGAAACTCGCCGGCGTTCAAACCCTGCGCAAGGACTTGAAAAAACTGAGTGTGACCCCAGGTGAGGCGCAACCCGTCCTGGACGCTGTGAATTCCTCCCCATTGAAGCACGCGGTGCGCGCCCAAGACATCTTGTCCCGCCCCCACGTCACCCTCGACGCGCTGCACGAGGGCATTGACACCGTCCGCGCGTTAACCACCCCCCACCCTGCCGAAGTCCTCGAGCAAGTGGAAATTCAGGTCAAATACGAAGGCTACATCGCCAAAGAACAAGACATGGCCGATCGCTTGGGCAAACTGGACCACCTGGTGATTCCAGAAGACTTGGACTTCACGCGCCTCACCTCGCTCAGTTACGAGGGGCGCCAAAAGCTCACCGACCGTCGTCCCCGCACGCTTGGAGAGGCTTCCCGCATCTCTGGCGTCAGCCCCTCAGACTTGAGTGTGTTGATGGTCTACCTCGGGCGGTAGCGTGTACCTTTGGGGCCGCATGAACATCCAAAACATCCTTGCCGACCTCGGCATCCAAGATTACAACCCCGGCGTCATGATTGGCGCTGAAGCCTTCGGGTCAGGGGCCAGCATCGAAAGCCACTCCCCCGTTGACGGGAAGCGCATCGCCTCACTCAGCACGGCAACCGCCGAAGACTACGAACGGGTCATGAATGCCGCCTCCGAAGCGTTTGTGGAGTGGAGAAAGTGGACCGCCCCTCAACGAGGTGAAGTCGTCCGCCAATACGGTGAAGCCCTTCGCGCCAAGAAGGAAAGCCTAGGCGCCCTCGTTTCCTACGAAATGGGCAAAAGCTACCAAGAAGGACTTGGCGAGGTGCAGGAGATGATTGACATCTGCGACTTCGCGGTAGGCCAGAGCCGTCAACTCTACGGCTTGACAATGCACTCTGAGCGTCCCAACCACCGCATGTATGAGCAATACCACCCCCTCGGCGTGGTGGGCATCATCAGCGCCTTCAACTTTCCTGTGGCCGTGTGGTGCTGGAACACCGCGCTCGCGTGGATTGCGGGTGACGTTTGTGTTTGGAAGCCCTCAGAGAAGGCGCCTTTGTGCTCCATTGCGTGCCAGCACATTTGGAATGAGGTGGCTGAAGCCAACGACCTTCCTGCGGGCACCAGCTGCATCGTCAACGGCGATTACACCGTGGGTGAGATGATGACGGCCGACGGTCGCGTCCCGCTCGTCTCCGCCACCGGATCCATTCGCATGGGCAAGATTGTGGCGCAAGCTGTGGCTGCCCGTTTGGGACGCTCCTTGCTTGAATTGGGCGGAAACAACGCCATCATCATCACGCCTGAAGCGGACCTCAAAATGGTCATTCCCGCGACGGTATTTGGCGCCGTGGGAACCTGTGGCCAGCGTTGCACCAGCACGCGCCGCTTGATCATTCACAGCAGCATCTACGACAAGGTGCGCGATCAACTCACGCAGGCCTACAAGCAAATCCGCATTGGCGATCCGTTGGACGAAAACAACCATGTTGGACCCCTCATTGACACCGATGCCGTGGCGCAATATGAGCGCGCACTCGAAGCGGTCGTGGAGCAGGGGGGAAGTGTGTTGGTTTCCGGTGGCCGCTTGGAAGGCTCTGGATACGAAAGCGGTTGCTACGTGAAGCCTGCGATTGCCGAGGTCACCAACGACCTCGAGATCGTGCAGCACGAGACCTTTGCCCCGATCCTCTACTTGATGAAGTACGACACCTTGGACGAGGCGATTGCCTTGCAAAACGGCGTGGTTCAGGGATTGTCTTCCGCCATCATGACCAACAACGTTCGCGAAGCAGAAGCCTTCCTTTCTTGCGCTGGCTCTGATTGCGGCATTGCCAACGTCAACATCGGCACCTCCGGTGCAGAGATCGGTGGCGCATTTGGTGGTGAAAAGGAAACAGGAGGTGGACGCGAGTCTGGTTCCGATGCTTGGAAAGCGTACATGCGTCGTCAGACAAACACGATCAACTACGGAAGCGATTTGCCGCTTGCGCAAGGCATCAAGTTCGACCTCTGAGTCGTGCCAACTACCTTGCGTTCATGTTCGCATTTCCGCCACACCCTACAAAGGCAGCTTCGCGCTGCCTTTGTGCATTTCTGGCCATCACCGTCATGGCTTGCTCGACAGACGGTCCTGAGCAAAACCTCTATGTCGCCCACTTTGGCACCCAACCCAAAACCGAGGTGTTGGCAGAGCGTGTTGCCGACGGTTGGGTCATTCGCAATGGCGAAGAACGCATTGTGCTCCGTCATTTGGGAGAAGAGCTTTACGCCGTTCCCGTTTTTGGCGGATCCTGGAAAGGCCGGTGGGAAGGGGAGGAGTGGCGCGGACATTGGACGGACTCCCTTCGTCCGGGAGACTACCGCGTGCCTCTCACCCTGACCCCTTTGGTGCACCCCAAGTCTACATCGGGGTCCAAAACCGCTTCGCGTTGGGACACGAGCGAAGGAACGCTGCTCCTCCAAACCAGGCAAGATTCCGTGTGGGCCACCATTTCCACGCCGACCGGAGACTACCGCTACCTCGCGGGTAAAAAATCAGACAACATATTGACATTCAACACGTTTGATGGCGCACATTTGTTTCGATTCAGTGCGACCCTCAAGGGTGATTCACTCGTCCAAGGGTACTTTCTGTCTGGGACGCATTACAAGACCTCATTTGACGGCGTTCTTTCGCCCGATGGGGGAGAGGGTTGGAAGAGTGGAAGACAAGCTTTCAATGGCGCCGAAATGGCCTTGCAAGGGGTGAATGCCACAGGTGACACCGTGACTTGGGACAAGTCCGCGCTCGAAGCGGCGGGCAAAACTGGGCTCGTAGTGGATGTCATGGGCACATGGTGCCCCAACTGCATGGATGAGGCCCGGCTTTTGGCCGAGCTGGCTCCGAGTCACCCTGACGTGCAGTTTGTGAGTTTGGCGTTTGAGCGAAGCACCGACGCCAGCATCTTGCCACGCCTGGCCCAATTCCAAAAAGAACTGCAGCTGTCCTGGGACGTGCTGCTGGGAGGGAAGGCAAGCAAGCGAATCGCCGCCGAATGTTTGGGGGTCGTGGACACGGTGCATTCGTTCCCGACCACGGTCTTTTGGGTGCCAGGGTCAGATCCAGTGATTCACACTGGATTCAACGGTCCCGCCACAGGGGAGGGCTACGTTGTTGAACGCGCTTTCTTCGAGAATCAACTCAACCGCCTCAGCGGTCGCTCGGAAAATCATTGACCTTGTCCACCACGATGCGGTGATCCATGTTGGCCAAGTGCCATGCCGTGTGGAACACGAGCTTGCCGATTTCCGCCATTTTGGGGTACATGATTTTGTCCCAATCGTCCCCGGGTTTGTGGTAATCTTCATGCACGCCTGTGAAGTAAAAGATCACGGGGATGTTGTTCTTGGCGAAGTTGTAGTGGTCGCTGCGGTAGTAAAAGCGGTTGGGATCGTCAGGCGCGTTGTACGTGTAATCCAGAGCGAGGTTGGTGTACGTTTCGTTGCAGTACTCGCTGATTTCGTGAAGCTCTGAACTCAGTTTGTCCGCACCAATGAGGTACACGTAACGGGGATCGTCCTCGTGGTCTGCATCGGTCCGGCCAATCATGTCAATGTTCAAGTTGGCCACGGTGTTCTCCAAGGGAAACACGGGATGGTCCGCATAGTACTCGCTGCCCAGCAGGCCTTTTTCTTCACCCACGACATTCATAAACAACACACTTCGCTTGGGTCGGAGGTTCTTGTCTTCTCCAATCTTGAGAAACTGGCGGGCCAATTCCATGACTGTCACCGTGCCGGAGCCATCGTCGTCCGCGCCATTGTGAATTTCACCGTCAATGATGCCCACGTGGTCGTAGTGGGAGGTGATGACGATGACTTCATCTTTCAATTCTGGATCTGAACCCTCCAAAAAGGCCAGCACATTCTCTGCTTCGTAGTTGGATTTGAGTTGGTCGATGTTCAATTCAAACGACACCCCCAACTTGGCCGATTTGGCCGGTTTGCCATTGTCGACGGATGCAGCATGGTTCGCCAGAGACTTCATTTTGGAGGTGGCCAACCATGCATTCGCTTGAGATTGTTTGACAAAAAGGGTCGGGAGGTTGGTGCCTTCTCCTTCCTTTTCGCGGTCGAGGGAAGTGGACTTGCGAAGCATCCACTTTTTCATGCGGCTGGACCGAACCTCAAACGCTTCGTCTTCCATGATCACCACCACAGCTTGAGCTCCAAGGGACTGTGCCAATTCTCTCTTTTTTCCGAGCGATTCAGCCCATTCGGAAGGGGCACCATCCTCAGTGATTTTGGATTGTCCCTCTGCATCGGTGGGTTCCCCGTCGAGAAACATCACCACGCCTTCTCCTTTGAACTTTTTGTAATCGTTCCAACGGTCATCCTGAATGCCGTGACCCACAAACGTCAATGTTTGATTCTTCAATGTGGTCACATCCAAACCCGGATACACGAGAAAATCATCCGCCAAAACCAAGGTGTCTTCCCCCACCATCATGGAACCACCTCTGATTTGGGTGTTCACCAAGGGCACCATTTGAAAGAAAGATCCGTTGTTGCACGGCTCAAAACCGAGCGAACCGTAATACGCTTCCAGGTAACTGGCCGCCTTCCTTTGACCGATTTCACCTGTTTCTCGTCCTTCAAAACCATCACTTGCGAGGATGCTCAAATGCACGCGAAGTTGTTTTTCATCCAACTTCACAGAATTCACAAAACCTGGATCGGTCAACTCACGTTGTCCCCAACCGGAAAGGACCATGGCGAACATGGCCACCATAGCACAGGAAATTTTCCCCACGCGACGTGCATGACGTCCCCCTTCAAAGTCAGAGGAGAAAAACGCATCCACCATCTCCAAAGCCGTTTCCTCAGAAACAAAACGCGCAGGAATGCACAACACGTTGGCGTCGTTGTGTTGACGTCCCAAAGACGCAATCTCTGGGGTCCATGCAATGCAGGCGCGCACATCGTTGTGTTTGTTGGCGGTCATGGCCACGCCATTGGCAGAACCACAGATCAAAATGCCCAATCCGGCATGTTCCCCTGCCACATCCTCCGCCACCGCATGGGCATGGTCTGGATAATCCACACTGTCAGGTGTGTCTGTACCACGGTTCAACATGGTGTGGCCTTGGGCTTCGAGGTGTTGTGCGATGCGTGCCTTCAATTCAGGTCCCGCGTGATCGCATCCAATGCTGACAATCATGTCACGAAAATACCCACACTCGACGTTCATGAACCTGTGGGTAGCGAAGAAGAACTTTATTTGGAAAGGGAACTGTTTGTCTCTAAGCCAGACGCCAAGGTCCCACTCCAAATCTTTTCCCGCCGATTTTCACACGTGTTATCCCCTGAAATCACCGGGGTTTTGCACAGCGAAGTCAGCTGTGATTTTTGCCCAAGACCTCTCGTACACAATGTGTGCAAAACCGTGCATACTCACTTTGGATCAGCGATTTGATTTCCACATCCCCTGCCGAACTTTGTGAATGAGGGGTGAACATCGTCTTTTGCAAGAGGTGCGATCCACGAGTTTTCCCACTCATCCACATGCCTACTATGACATCATCTTCTCTTTTAAAAAAATTCATTTTCATTGTAGGATGTGGACAACCCATGTGGGCGCAAGAATGTGACTGGGTTCAGTTCAAGCATGAGAATGGGGCAGTGGCCAGCGAAGGATGCTTCGAGAATGGTGTGCCGGTGGGGGTGTGGAAGAGTTACGACGATCGGGGAATGTTGTTGAGCGAAGGTGAACGCCAAAACAACCAACCACAAGGATTGTGGAAATTCTACAACCAAGGCGTGCTTCGGGAAACGGCAGAGTTTGTGGATGGACAAAAAGAGGGGGTGCAAACGCTTTGGGTGGAAGGTCTGTTGACCGATTCCGTTCGATGGACAGGTGGGCAACGCGAAGGAGAGTCCATGGTGTTTCGTCCCGACGGTTCCTTGAAAATGCGCGTTCTCTACGAGAAGGACAAGCGCGAAGGCAAAGCCACGTTGTTCAATGCACAGAACGAACCCCACGGCTATCGGTGGTATAAACAGGACAGGTTGCTGGCCTCAGAATCGTTCAATCGAATGGACGAACAAGGCAGGAAATCGGGTCCCTGGAAGGTGTTTCATCCCTCGGGTCGTGTCATCGAAACGGGTTTTTACATGGAAGGATTGAAGCACGGCACATTCCAATATTTTGATGCCCGTGGCAGCGTGACGGCGGTGGTGGAATACCGATTTGGGGAGGAAGTGTTGCCTGAATCAGTTGAAGAGCCTGTGGTAGAAGTCCAAACCATGCGCAGGCCCGATGGGTCCATTGCAGAAACGGTGACGTACGTCAATGGCATCAAGGAAGGTGTGGCCAGGCAATACGATGAAGGAGGCACGGTGGTGGGTGGATCGGTGTTTGCATCGGACGTGTTGGTCGCCGAAGGCATCACCACGAAGGAGGGTAAAAGAAACGGTCCCTGGAAGGAGTATTGGCCCAACGGCACGTTGCGTGCAGAGGGACAATATGTGAACGATGCACGGGAGGGTCGATGGGTGTTTTACCGCGAATCAGGGGAGAAGGAACAACAAGGGGAGTACATCGCCGATGCGATTCATGGAGCTTGGACATGGTGGTATCCAGGGGGGGGCATTCACCGGGAAGAAGCGTACAGCAGGGGCGAACCGGTGGGCACGTTCTTAGAATACGACACCACAGGTGCAGCATTGGTTTCTGGCGCGTATGAACAAGGATTGCGCCATGGTGCATGGCGAATCCAGGTGAACGATCACCTTGAGGAAGGGAACTATGTGTACGGGGAGAAAGACGGGGTTTGGACGCACACTTACGGCAACGGGAAACGTCAGTTTGAAGGCGCCTACGTGGTGGGACAACCCGACGGCAAACACCGAAACTGGCATGAGAACGGTGTGCTGGAAGAGGAGGGGAAATATGAAAGTGGGGCCAAACACAAGAAATGGAGGCTCTACGATGACACAGGTGTGGTACTGCACGAGTACATTTACCGGTACGGTAAGCTGCGCAAGGTGGATGGTTCGAAAGTGGACAAACGACGCGATGGCAAGCTGAAAGGCAACTGAACGCATGACGAAAGCACAACTCCAGCTTCTCGAGGCTTGTCCTGAAGCCATGATTTTGGTGGAGGCTGGCAAGCCTGTGGCTTGGAATTCGCAAGCTTCACGGATGTTGGATTGGACGTCCCAGAGTGCCGGTGTGGATCACCTTTGGCACACGAAAGGAGGGTTGTGGTTGCTAGAAGGGGATGAAGTGGGGTTGTTTGAGGCCAAGGTGGAACGTGCACTTCAAGGCAAACCGGCCAAAATGCGCTGCCGGGCCATTCGTCAAACCGGAACCATGTTTGATGCAGAATGGAAAGCTGTGCCCGTGGGGGATGGCACCATTCTCCTTCAGATTCGCGACATCAGCGAGCGCATGGTCTATGAGCAAGTCATCCGCGACAGCGAGCAGCGCTTTCGGTCGTTGGCCCGTCATGCGATGGAGGGCATCGCGTTTTTGGAAGGCAACCAAATCGTCGACGCCAACGAGCAATTTGCCATCCTGTTTGGGTGGAAGGAATTGCCGATTGGAGAAGACATTTTGTCCCTGGTCAATCCGCGAGATTGGCAACGCTTGGGTGCCCGAAAATTTGCCCGTTCGCGGGTGGAATTGCAGGGTCTGACGCAACAAGGCCGGACCATTCATTTGGAAGCCACGCGCTCCACAGATGCGACCACCAACCAAACGGTGTTGATGGTCTACGACATCACCGAACGCAAGCGCACCGAATTGGATTTACTCCAAACCAAGGAGCGTTTCCGAATGCTCGTGGAGACAAGTCCCATGGGACTGCTTCTGATGGTCGATGGCAAAGTGAAGTACAGCAACCCTGGAGTCCTTGATTTGATGGGCATCCGTATGGAGGATGAGTTGTACGACGAACATTTCGTCTCCCTCTTTCACGAGGACGATCAAGCCGTGCTTCAAGAAGACATCCGCCTCGTGGAAATGGGGGAACGCCCCCCTTACCGTGAGGTGCGCATCCGAGTGTCGGACGACGAAGTGGTGGAGGTGGGTGTTCGGATGACGTTGTCGTTCCACGACCGTTCACCAGCCGTTCAAGTGACGCTGACCGATTTGAGGACACGGGTCGCCTTGATTCGTGAGCAGATGCGCGCCACGTTGGCCGAGGAATCCAACAACCTTCTCAAAGAAGAAATCAAGCGCCACAAAGCCACGCAGATGCGTTTGGCGGATGCCGAGCGTTTGAACCGTTCCATCATCGAATCGTCCATTGACATGATTGTCGCGTTCAATGAAGACGGAGATTTGACGCAATACAACCAGGCATTTGCCGTGGAGTTTGGGTTGGAGTTTGGATCAAATCCAGACCAATACCAATTCAGAAATTTTGTGGCAACCAAAGCGGAAGCCGAACGCATTCGCGACCACGTCTACGCCAACACCAATTTTTCTGGAGAAACCCAAGGCAAGCGGTTGAACGGAGACGCGTTTCCGATGTACTTGACCGTGGCTTTGTTGCGGGATGAATCGGACAACGTGTTTGGGGCGATGGCTGTGGCAAGAGACATCACAGAAGCCAAACTCGCCCAAGAAGAATTGGAGGCCAGCGAAGAGCGTTACAGGAGCATTCTGGACAACGCGAACGACGCCATCTTCACGTTGGACGACAGCGGATTTTTCACCTACACCAACCCCTCGTTCAACGAGTTGTTGGGGTACTCGGAGATCGAGTTGTCCAAACGGACGGTCCACGATGTCATTCAAGGCTTGCCCAAGCGTGGCAAGACGTGGATCAAAGCCATTGCGGAGTCGGGTGCAGAGCGAGAATTTGTGGCAGCCGACGGCAAGGTGTTGACGATGCTCGGTGGCGCCACCATCCAACACAACGACAAAGGCAAACCGACCGGAGTGCGGGGCATCTACCTCGACATCACGGACATGCTGTTGCATGAGCGACGCGCCAAAACCCAAAGCGCCAAGCTCGAGTCCATCTTCGATTCGACGGAGAACATGATCATGTTCACCATGGACAGTGCCGACCGTGTGAACGCGTTCAACAAGAATTTCAAGAACATTTTCGAATACGATTTTGGGCTGACGTTTGACACGTCCAAATCGTTCATCGAGCACATCTCCAGGGTGGTGGACGAAGAACCCTACCAGGGGCAGCTTCGGTTGTTCTTGCGGGCGATGGAGGGCAAGCCGCAGCAGTTTGAACTGCCCCTCAAAACCATCCATGGCGAAAGCCGGTGGTACCAAGTGTTCCTCAATCCAGTGAGTCTGGGCGAGGACCAGCGCGAGATCAGCTGCATCGCCTACGACATCACCGAGCGCAAGGAAATCGACCGCGCCATTCGCAGCGCGCTGAAGGAGAAGGAGGTGCTGCTTCAAGAGGTGCACCACCGCGTGAAAAACAACCTGCAAGTCATCAGCAGCATGCTGAATTTGCAGAAGTCCTTCGTGAAGGATCCGGAAACGCTGAACCTTCTCGAAGAAAGCACCAACCGCATTGCGACGATGAGCTACATCCACGAGTCGCTCTACCGCAACACCGACTTCGCAAACATCAGCTTCGCGGAGTACTTGCAGCGTTTGAGCGCCAACCTCATTCAGAGCTACTCACGCAGCGACTGCGAAGTAGTGTTGCAAACGGTGTTTGACGAGGTCTATTTGAGCTTGGAACAAGCCATTCCGTGTGGCTTGATCACCAACGAGCTTGTCTCCAACTCCTTGAAGTACGCTTTCCCAGACCGCGCGCAAGGCATCATCACCCTTCGCATCCAACACGTGGAAGGAGGCGCGGTGGAGCTTGAAGTGTCTGACGATGGGGTGGGCCTTCCTCCGGGAATGGACTTCGCCAAAAACGATTCCCTCGGCGTGTACCTCGTTCAAGCACTGACCGAACAAATTGACGGCGAGTTGGTGGTAACGAGCGTGGATCAGGGCCGAAAGGGGTGCAGCTTTTTGGTTAGATTTACCCCATCTGAGTGAGGCTCAACGACGCGCCTGACGATTCACATTTGCAAGACAAACGCATGGCCATCAACATTTTGGTGACGGAGGACGAGAGCATCGTCCGCAAAGACATTGAGCGCTGCCTCGGCAAGCTTGGATACAACGTGGTGGCAACAGCTGACAACGGTGAAAAAGCCATTGAACTTGCCCTGAAGCACAAGCCTGACTTGGCGCTCATGGACATCATGATCAAGGGCGACATGACAGGCATTGCGGCTGCGGAAGAGATCAAGCGGAACCTGGATATTCCCGTGGTGTTCCTCACGGCATACGCCGACGAGAACACGTTGTCACAAGCCAAGCTGGCGGAACCACATGGCTACATCTTGAAGCCGTTCAAAGAGGTGGACATTCAGACTGCGGTCGAGATGGCTTTGCACAAGCACAGCAAGGAAATGGAGCTCAAGACCGAGGCCGATTTCTTGCGCAGCATGGCGGAACACAAAGAAGATGCGGAGGTCATTTTTGTGAAGAACCGCAGCCGCTTGATGCGCGTCAAGCACGAGGACTTGCTCTTTGTCGAGGCCTTGAAAGACTACGTCGTGGTTCACACCCGCGAAGAATCATACACGATTCACAGCACCATGAAGGAGGTCGAGCGCAAGCTGTCAGACCGCCGTTTCATCCGCGTGCATCGCAGCTACATCGTGAACCTTCACGCCATTGAAAGCATGAAGTACGCGAACATCACCATGGAAGGCATCGAGAAGGAAATCCCTGTCGGGGGTTCGTACAAGGACGTGCTTGCAAGCCGCATCAACCTCCTGTAAGGAGTTTCAGTTTCGCGGGTCGAGCCAAGGGAGTTGACGCCTGAGCTCTCGCACCCACACGGCGTATCCCAAATCGTTCAAATGAAGGCGATCGGCGACAAACAAGTCGTCGCGCAATGTGCCATCGGCGTGATGCTGAACGTCCCAAAAGTCCACCCAATGTGCGCCGTGGTCCATGGCCACCAAACGCAGCTCTCGGTTCAGCGCGAGGTACGCGGACGCGAGGTGATGCCTGGCGCGACTGGCCTTGGGGGCAATGACCACAATGGCGGTTTCCGGCAACCTCCGAGACAACTCCTCCAGCAACCGGTTGGCGTCGTCGAGAATGTCCGCTGAGGGCACGCCGTCGCTCAAGTCGTTGTCGCCCTCGTAAATCACCAAAACCTCGGGCCGAAGGGCGTAGATGAGGGTGTCGCGCAGCGCCCACAAGTCAGAGTAACACGACCCCCCAAATCCGGCGTTGACGACGTCGTATTGGGAGAAGACCGTGTCGGTTTGGGGCCACTTTCGAATGGAGCTGCTTCCCGTCAAGACAAGCCTCGGCTTGTGGCCCCCCAACTTCTGTGCGGCGGCGTGGATGGTGGCAATGCGGCTGTCATAGGATTGTCCACACAGCTGCGCCATGCAGTTCTGTGGCGCCCACAGGAACAGAAGAATCACTCCCCACGCTGCGCGCATCAGGCGTTGCGTTGTTTCCAAACGTCGCGAATCGCCAACAACAGTCCCACAACGGCGGCAAACACGCCTGCATTGAAGACTTGCTCGGCGCCCATCAGGTGGTTGAGCTTGAAGGTGAACCCGACCAAGATGCCGGAAAGCCCCAAGAGTAAAAGGGTGAGGGTGGGTTTCGAAAGGTGCATGGTGCAAGGTAGATGATTACATTGGGCCGGAACCAGCAACCCATGCGCAGATTCACCTACATCGACTGGCTTCGCAATGTGTCCAACATCACGCGGGTGATGATCCATGCCTCCGTGCCTTACATGGCAAGCGCGGCTCCCATGTGGCCGATGAACGAAGAGGGCTCTTACCTCTTTGATTTTGGGGTCTTTGAAGCACACCTGTTTGTGATGGAGATCTTTTACGTGATTTCGGGGTTCATGTTTGGGTTGGAGATGTCTCGAAAGAGTGTGAAAGAAATCGCCCAAAACCGCGGCCAGCGCATCGTGCTGCCTTTCGTTGCGGGGGTGGCACTGTTCACCCCCATCATCTTGATGTATCGGGGGTTCAAGAATTACCCGGGCTATGGTTTTTTGAGCCCAGATGCCCTCAAGACGTCGTACCGGCAGGGGTGGGAATTGGGCATGGAGAACTTCTTCCCAACGGGCCACTTGTGGTTTTTGTACTACCTCATCTTTTTCTACGCGCTGACCCTTCTCTTTCAAAAAACCTTGGAAAAGCTTCAGGCGGAGTCGGCAACCAAATGCTTGGGGGTGGGCATCGTGATCTCTTGCTTTTGCATGCACTTCATGAACCGCTGGATAGTCGACAATCCCTTGACGTTGACGGTGGAGTGGCCTTCTTTCGTGCACTACTTTTTCTTTTTCTTGGTGGGGGTGAAGCTGTCACGTCAAGACGCCTTTCTCGACAACGTATTGGCTCGTAGCAAGGCGTTTTTGCGCGTGGGCATCCCCCTCGGGGTGGTGGCGATTGTGCCCCAATTGTGGTCCCAAGACGCCGGACACGCGCACCGCGACTTGATCCAAACGGCCGCCATCGTGTTGGGGTGCGCGTCCACCCATTTGTTGGTGCTGGGCTTGTGGGGGTGGTTTGGGCGCAAGACGTGGAAGGACTCCTCAACGCTGCGGTATTTCACGGACGCCTCATATTGGGTGTACCTGTCCAACATGCCGCTGGTCATGCTGTGGCATGTGATGCTGGCTCCGCTGGACATGTCCATCTATGTGAAGTTCCCGATTTCCTTGTTGGGGGCGTTTGGGATGAGCATGCTGACCTACGAATACGCGGTGCGGTACACGTGGGTCGGGGCGGTGCTCAACAAGCGCCGTGTCCGCAACCCAAGCTGACTCCACACCAAGTATAAGGGCTTGATAATCAAAAATATAATCCCATTGTGTTTCCGGTTTTGATTTGGAACCACAACAATCTGGGCGTAGGTTGGGCCCGCTTAAACAAACACCATGAGAACATTCATTGCTTTGATGTTGAGCGCTGCAAGCCTCGGAGCGGCAGCACAGTCCACCATCACATACCCCTACAACCCTGATGGTGACGTCGATGGGTCCATTTCGTCACCAGACCTCCTCGATTTTCTCGGGGTGTATGGTGGGGAATTCGTCCCAAACGAGATTCAAATAGACGGGGTTGACCTTCTGCAGGTCATCCAAAACATTCAATCCCAATTGTTGGCCATTCAGCCAGTGGACATCAACCAAATTCAGTCCATGTTTGCGGCAATGCAACAGGAAATTGACGCCCTCAACGCTGCCAATTCTTCCTTGACGCAGCAGTTGCTTGACCATCAAGCATGGGTGGTGGAGCAAGGGTTCCTGACGGAAGAGTTAGACCCTGTGGCCATGCTTGCCATGCCCACGCGATTGACGGATTTGACCAATTGGGTGGATGACGACAACGACGGTTGGAATGACTATCAGTATGCCACGGTCCAGGACGTCCTCAACATTTCCAGAGACTATCAGTACTCCAACTACATCGAACCCGACAACCGAACATGGTATTCACAGAACTTTCAAGAAATGAATTGGTCAGGAGCCCAATTGCAAGGTTGGACTTTTGAAGAGTGCTACTTGCAGCATTCTGATTTCGTGTACGCGAACATGCAGGGAGTGACGTTTGATTACACCAACCTTTTTAATGTCGATTTCACAGGCGCAGATTTGTCAAACTCAACCTGGATCAACACCCTCCCATCTTATGCCTCTTACAACGGCGAATGTTGGAAGGCGTTTGACAACACCAACTTGACGGGCGCAGACTTTTCACAAAACACCTATTACCCAGGGTTTAACGCTTTCACTGGCGCCAACATGTCCGGAGCCATCATCCCTGACTTCTGGGAAGGTGGTTTTTACGGTTGGCCCAGTGTCATGCCAGACGGTTGGACCATTGAACAAGTGGATCACGACAACTACGTGACATGCACCAACGATCTTTGTTTGTACAGTCCTTGCGGCGTTTCATGGGGCGGTTCCAATTGGCACGCGTACTACTGGCACAAGAATTGATCCCCCGGAGCAAAGCCGGCACCCTCTTCAACGTTGACAGCGGGCGCGATGCCGTCGCTGTGGCGGTGTTTTGTTTTTAAAGCGGTTTGCTCATGGCGACGAACTCGAAGCTTTCTTTTCCAATCTGGAAATCGTGATTACCGACTTGTTCAAAGCCGCTTTTTTGTAGAAATGGATGGCTCGCTCGTTGCTGTGAAGCACGGAAAGCCACATCTCATCAAAGTTCAATTCCTTGGCTTTTTTCAAAAGAGCATCTTGCAGCCCAAATCCAATTTTCATGGACAGAAAGTCTTTCAAAACGTAGATTTTCTGGAGCTGACAAACGTCTTGTGACTCCACAAAATCGGAATGGGAATTCAGTTTAAGTTTCGCATATCCGACAGGCAATCGGTTGGCAAAGGCAATCCAGAAAACGTTGTCTGGCTTCTTGATGCCGTCTTCAATTTTTTGGACTGAAAAGGTCAAATTGTAGTAATCGATCAAATCTTGTGGATCCCGGAAAAAATGCCCAAACGTTTCCGTAAACGTTGTTCTCCCGAGCAGCGCAATGAATGGGGCATCTTCTTCCTTCGCCAATCTGATTTCAATGGTTTGCACCCGTCGCTGAGTGTTGTGATTTGCGCAGGCTAACTTAAGCGCGTGAGGTATTGAACCACAGAACACCACACCCACAAACAAAAAGCCCCGCACAAAGCGAGGCTTTCTTGTTGATTTTTTGAAATGCGCCAATCATTGTGCGCTTCTGTTGGCGCGCTGCTCAAGCTTGGCAGCGATTTCGGGGTTTTCAGCGAGAAGGGCGCCAAACGTCGCGGTCCAGTCTGCGTAATGAGCAAAGTTGCGGATTTCTCCCGCCTCATTGAATTCCATACTCCCGTATGCCATCAACGATTGGGTTGCCTCGCCCATCGTCATCTTCCATTGCCCGTAGTAACGTACACTGCCATCCAAAGCCAGCGTCAGGGTGTCAATGCCAGGCAGATAAATGGCGTTAGTCAATTCGGCATCCATCACGCGGGTCATCATCTTCCACTGCTGCATGGCGTCAGCTTTGTTGCGATCAACCTCTTCAAACCCTGTTCCTACATCGACAAAGTCCTCCGCGAAAAGTGAGGGGTCGATGGATTTGTTTTGAAACCCATCAAACATGGCCTTCATGGAGGCTACGTTTTGTTCGTAGGCGGGGTTTTGTTGAACAGGCTCGGAGCTGCAAGCAGAGAGCATGCAAAGCGCGAGAAGCGCGCAAAAAAGGGTGTTTGGTTTCATTTGAAGTGGTTTTATTGACCCGACCAAGCTAAACATGGCTGATTGAAACAAAAAGCCCCGAACCAGGAACACTGGTTTTAGTTGTTTGCGGAATGAAGAGCCGACAACTGACCCCGGAGTGTTTGCCACCCAAAACCCGGGTCAGCCAGGTTGAGGCGCGTCGACCTGTAGGTCGTCGTTCGTGTTGAACTGATTCACCAGCTCCGACCTCAATGATTGAAGAGAGGAAATGTAGTATTCCAGACTCATGATTCTCAACCCAATTCTGTGTGACCGATCCTCTAGCAGGTTGCGTAGAGGCAAGTCAAAGTCTTCCGCAAAAATCTCGGCGCGGCTCCTGTAGACGCTGCTGGCATCACGCTTACGTTCGGCCCACGCGAAAATTTTGTCAGAATTGGCCCGGAGGAGCCCCTCGTTCACTGTAACACGCCTTTTTTTTGTCGTGTACGCAGCTTCTATAGATTCTCGCAACCCTGGCTCCTCAATGTTCAGCAACAAACCTGAAGCGACCAGCGAGTTGAAGTAGATTTCACTCTGAGCAAAGGTGTTCCACCAAGTCACCATCCAAAAGTGTAGCTCTTGATAATCCTCTGGCGTTGTCCAGTAGCGGTATTCCCCACCATCAAGATAACTGTGCCCAAATGGGTGCGCGTTGTGTTGGACAATCAGGAATTCGCGATCGAGCCGTCCTTCCAACAAGACGGCATCATTCACTTTTGCCATGTTGCGCAGTTGTTTGAGGTGTTCCTCGCAATATTCCAGGTTAGACTCAATTTCAGTTGTGAGGGTGTAGATAAGCCGCCTTGTTTCTTGCTGCGATCTTTTTTCCTCGCCGTATCGCTGAACACTGAAGGAAACCAAAACACCTAAAAAAATGACGAAGAACTCAAGACTGTAACGAATGGCATATCGGCGCATGACCAAAATGTTTGGGGTGTTGGGGACAAGGTAGTCGCCTTTGTGTTGGGCACCTCCATGTGGCCAACTCATTCTGCCTGAGTAGCGTCGCCTCCGACGCGCACCAGCAAACAAAAACCCCGCATTGAGCGGGGCTTTTATTTGTTTTCGTTTGAAAGTGAGCCCTCAGCTTTGGGCGCGTAGGTTAAACCCGACAGAAACCGTGAGGCGGAAGCCGGTCTCCCTCTGACGGATTCGATCGAAGTAATCCGTAGACTCCAAGACGTCGCCCAAAGCAGAGTTCCGTGGCCCTTGTTTGTTGGGGACAAATGCAATGTTGATCGGAAGGTTAAGGTCGCCCTTTGTGTAGTTGTAACCAAAGGCAAAGACAAACCCCAATCCCGAGGTAGACAGGTTGGGGCCGGTGGCAAATTCCACACCGTTTTCAGAACGCACACCCACAAGGCTTGAGAAAGACGGCAAAAACATCCCCTTCTCCATCCCGCCAATCAATGCCACCCACTCAACGAGGCCCACAACAGGCCCACCCGTGTCTGCGAATCGAGTCTCCCACTGCCAACCATATTGCGTGGTGTATGTGAAGGGCAATCCATTTCCGAACTCAGAGTTGTACTGTGCAGAATCCATTTCGTGCACGCGATTCAAGAATTGGGCGCTGCTGCCTTCAGAGACGTATGTGACGCCAAACCGTGGACCAGACATCTGGTTGACCTGAGAATTTTCAGGAACGTCGTTGAACCCCCAAGAGGAATCCACAGACGTTTGGCCAAACAAAATTCCACCAAAAACAAAAAAAGAAAGAAAAAAGAAACAATATTTCATGGAGCGAAGATATACAACTCCTTCTATCCCAGAAAATTTCAAGCATCAATTTTGAAGGTGGCCTCTGACGGGGTAGGGTTTCTCATTAAGTCACCAAACAAAAAGCCCCGCACGAGGCGAGGCTTCTTTTGGGCTCCTCCACTTGGACTTGAACCAAGGACCCTCTGATTAACAGTCAGATGCTCTAACCAGCTGAGC
>Ga0163109_10000790_pt1 | contig 25168 bp, 26 predicted proteins | sample CRUFie1St13metaG_FD_108704 | JGI IMG/M metagenome (GOLD analysis project Ga0163109, IMG submission 108704) | Marine microbial communities from the Costa Rica Dome - CRUD Field 142mm St13 metaG | ecosystem: Environmental > Aquatic > Marine > Oceanic > Photic zone | place: Costa Rica: the Eastern... | reverse complement strand
TTCAGTTGACATCTTTTTTCGGTTGTTTTTTTTTGCCGTGAGGTGTGGCAACATTTCGTTTATTGTTGTTTTTTTTTTTTTTTTTCATGAATATCGCGATGCAGAGGGTTTTTGAACGGACGGCTAGATGATCTCACCCCTTTCGTCTTGATCGTAGTAAATCTTGATCATATTTTCCACCTCTTGTCAATTTGTTTACCCTTGCACAAGCCCATTGTTCCTTTGTCATTTTCTTCCCGCCTACTCCTTTCTGTCCTTTCGTATTTCTCACAGAACTAGGATTTGTGTGCCATGCACCTATACCTCTATCGTAACTTTTTTGTGCCTTTTTTATTGATATTTTCAGTCTTTTTGCTGAATTTAATACACATGTTGGTGTTCTTTTACGCTGTTTTGATGATCTTTTTCTGCGTTGTTGTCGACTTTTCGATCTCTGTCTAACTGTCATTTTTACAAACAGTGATATTAAATTGAAAGAATCCCCGCATAACAAATCGTGAATTGTAACCGCGCGCTCCATACGAAGAAGTGAGTAAATCCGTCAGAAGAAAAATACTCCTAGCCAGACTCGAACTGGCAACCTCAGCATTAGGAGTGCTGCGCGCTATCCCATTGCGCCATAGGAGCTAATGAGTAAGTACCTGTAAACATTGCTCTTTTATTTTAGGAATGGACAATTTTCTCTCGACGAAAAACATCTCATGGGTCGGAACATCTGAATCACCCCTTCGACACGCTGCTTCCCTCAAACTCGTCTCTTTTCCTTTCTGCGAGAAAAGAGTGTAGTATAACTGGAGGAAGTCGTCACACATAAGGAGTTTCTCCATGTTGGAATCTTCATCGAGACCGATTATGTGTAGTGCTTCTTTAAAAACATTATTATTGTCGGGGAGAAACTTTTTGTCAATGGATTCTTTACCACAACATATGAAAGATGGATAAGGCGGGCGATCACCTCGACACCCATTATTGAACCACTCCATCAAATTTTTGTAACAGACACAATTTTCCGTCATTTTTCTTCTGATAGTTTTCCACACCTCACTCACATTAGGTCGGATTACATATTGTTTGTCCAACCATTCAGGCGATAGTATTTCAGGATCTTCCTTCGACCAATCAAATGAAAGGGGATACCTCATATCGTGAGAGTATTTCAATTTGATGGACTTGGAAGATGGCGGCAATAGAAACGTAGGCCTTTTTCTTGAAACAGTCCCCGAATTAGCTTGGCGTTTCTTAAATAGAGGTTGTGCAAAAAAACTACGACAGGACACATTATGATACCTTAAGGATCGAAAATCACCTTTGATGTCTATCTTCCATGGCACATTCGACCAAATGTACCACGACGAGCCTTTGCAACACAAAATAGCGTACTCCTCGTACGTTTCGTAAGCCTGCCAACCCTGACGAATATTTTTAATAAGTTCTTTACCCATTACTTTCAAGAATCCTTTTTTAAAATCGTACTTGTAATCCTCATTGGTCATTCCCAATTTTATGGCAGACTCGACGTCACGGGCTGATTTGTACCTTTCATAGCGTTGATAAGCATGAAAACCATGTTTCTTCGGATTGACTTGCTCGAATTTAATTCGTATCAACTCATGTTCAATTTTGGGTACACAATTTGAACAGTAGGACCCATTCTCTCCTATTTTTTTGTACATTTGTGTTGTAAAGGCTCGACATCCCTGACATTCCAATGGATACGCGATTTCAGCTGAATTTCCATTTCGACCGAGTAAAATTTGTCTTGTCCACATATCTAACGGATATTGATCGATTGGCGTTAAGACGGAACCGAAATCCGTATTGATGTCACTGTTTCGGGGAACCCAAGAATATGCGCTTGTTTCTACTAGTCCCACACATGCAAGACCATTTATTTGAAAACTTATTCTTTTGGTGTCTATAAAACACCGAGTGTTCGGGCAGAGACAGAGTCTATCGTAAGTATCATTAAATTCATTAATTTTATCACGAACCTTACCATTGGAATTATTGATTTGATAGCGCCCTACAAAACTGGAAGCAGAAAGATTATCTGCTTCATATGCTATGCGTGAGTACAACTCAAAATCTCTTACCATGCTACCAGAAAATTTCCAAGGAGCCATGTAAAAAACAAAAGGATACTCCTTGACACCGAAATCATCTAAGAAAACTAGAAAATTGGTACGTTCCTCCTCACGGACAATGCATTGCGGATGACAGTAGAAAAGCACACAATCTCTGAAAAAACTCTCGAACATAGCAGCTATATCGCTCTGATCTGCAAAAAGATCATTAACAGTTATATCATCTGTCCTAGTCAAATATTGACGCCTGTAACCTCGATTCTTTTCATTAATGATATCGGAGCGCAAGCCACCGATTCCTCGCTGTACCCCGTATTTATCGAGATGTATTTGACCTGGACACAGATCGTTCTTGGTGTCTGTTGTCAACTCTCTCCTGGCGTGTTGTAGGTCAATGTCGGCAACATTTAAAATACGTTTATCATCTTCGACAGCAATATACCCATTTTTTTCTATGAATTTAGCACATTGTTCGTTCATAGACACCCTCACATCATCACTTGTGTCTCTCATGTCTAAGCCACAGTATGCATGACTGTATACAAAAATTTCTTTTGCTATAAGTGTCATTGAATTCTGGATGTAAGATCCTGCAAAGACACCGAGATTCTCAAAAAAAGGAATCAATGACCGAACTTCCTCGCGCAAGCTTTTTTGGGATAAAGAGACACTCCAAAATTCACTCACACCTGTGTTCGAAAAAATGAGACGGAAAAACTTATCCCTGGCCTCTCTGGTATAAAAATGATGATACACATGCCTATCGTGTTTTTCCCATAGAATATTAGAAAAGCCATCACCAATAGTCACCGCTGCCTCTTGTAATTCACTTTGAAAAATCTCACAGAAAGCACTGTCTTTATGCAAGGCGTGCTCTCCGTATTGGGACATTAAAGTAAATTCGAATATTTTTCTCTTCAACATTTTCAGGGAAGAACTGTTTCTGAGCAGTACGCTGGATATTACATAAAATTTCAAATTTTCAATCATGAAGGTGGTGCCATTCGAATTAACATCACGAAAAACCATTTCGATATTTGAGATATCTCCAGGAATGGAACGATATTTGACAGTACGTACTTTGTAAGAAAGATATAGCAAAGAAATTTTTGAAAACATGGCCTCACGATTTGTGGACTGAAGATGTCTCATTTTGTATTCTTCTGTGTATAGATTTTCTCGAATGTCGCTATAAGTACATTTCCATGCGTGTACATCTTCTTTGCAAAGAGTGTTTGGCACTTCATGTTGAAACAAGGCCTGCAAAGGCACCCACTCCCCATTTGAACCGTCTAATTTCCTATTTAAAAGAATTTTGGCTAAACTCCATTTGTTTTGTAATGCCGACTGATATTTTTGGCGATTAGCCAAGGTTCCTGTCGTTGTCCACGTGTGAAATTCAGGAGGATCAAGTGGTGTACGTCTATTAAATAACGCTTTATCAGGATAACGAAAATTTTCAATTACTCTAAGGACCCTATGAAAAGCAGCTCGAATAAATAAATATTCATCGAAGTGCTTGTTGTCGCGCTCCTCCGAATATTGTTTGTGATGTAGAGACCACAAAGGTATAAAAAATTCGCCCGATCGTACCCAGACGACGTCATCTGGCTGCAATTGAATGATCCTAAACAGCCTGTATTGCACCTCCTTCATGAAGCAATCATAAAGATTATTGTTTAACATGAGAGGAAAATCTAAATATTCTCTGTATGACCAGATACTTAGACCCAAAAATTTTTTCAACGCTTCTTGTCTAGAATGGACATCTTGTCCAATACGTTCTATTTCGTACCGCTGCTCGGGTCGAAGGGATGGAAAGAATAAACCGAAGTCGTAGAGATAAATGTAAGGCTCTACCTCTAGAGAAAAATCCACGTCATCTTTAGGCGCCTGCTCGCTGTCGTCATCCACCTCATCCCTCCTTCTCCCCTTCCGCATGGCCCGCGCGAGCATGAGCCGATCGGCAAATTTCGTGGTAAAAGACAAAAAAAAAAATCAAATAATATACATATGGTGCAATCAAATTGTCCGATTTGTCTGGAACCTTTGAAGGGATCCATCTTTAATCTAAATTGTAGAAGTGCTATGGATAGTGAAGGCTTCAAAAATGGACATTTTTTTCACACCACGTGTATAAGGAGATATAAAGGCAATAATTGTCCTGTTTGTAGAGATTCCATTGAAACAAGAAATTACAAGCGCTGATAAGCCGCGGGCGCACCACGTATCTCAGATATCATGTCGACCACGAAAATTGATGTTGGTGATGATAAGTCATCTTATCCAAAGAATCATCAACGAATGGACGAGTGGCCTAGTAAGCTACGATTTATCTTCCAGAAATCTGAACATTTATATCTATGAAGGAAGATAGGCAATGCCTTCAGATATGTCTCCTTAAGATTGTCCGACATATCAGGCATATTCGAGAAACACTGATCAGGATGTATCATAAGTTTCAATTTTCTTATCAATTCGCGTATTTCTTCCTCGGAAAACTTATGCAAATGCGGACTACGTTTACATGATACCACATAATCGTAATATTTTGCAATATTCTCTACTTGCTTTTCGACAGAATTACAAAACTCCAGTGTGAAAGTGTCAGCAAATCTATCCAACTCCTTACTTTCTTTTTCTTTCTTAACACAGTACCTATTTTGCCAGTACTTCTTATCGTCAGGAAACAAATTCAAATAGACGCGATTGCTGTACACACTGGGAAGGAAAATTCTATCAACTCTCCAAAAATCACAATGGTACATTATGTCTTTGTCACGCATTGATGAGAACAAATCTGCACCTTTGTGATACAATTGTTGCTTGATGGTTTGGCGAATTTTCAAGGAAAATGAAGCACGTAGCCTAGAAGGAAATAATGAATAAGAAAAAATGCATGTTGAAAATCTTATATATGCATGATATGCAGAAAAAAGTATGCGATGAATATGCCTTGGCTGCGAAATCAGAATTTTCTTTCCGTACACACATAGGAACCTCTTGAAAAAATCAGCCCCGGACTGAAGTCCAGGTCTACAAGTGCGAATATTTCCGCATTGCAAAGCTGGTGTGTCATTATTTCCTCGTAAGAGAATCTGATTCGCTGCTTTTAATTTGAATCCCTTGTTGAGTGCTGCATTCATTTCACTGTTTTTAATGGTGTCTAATCGTGTACCAACGTTCAACGAATGTCTTTTGCAAAAGAGTCGAAAAGCTCCAGAAAATGATCTTGTCTCCTCGAATGCTTCAAATCCCAAAAAGGCTAGTACGCGTCTGGTCACATTGAAACTCATGTGCACTCTTGACTTAGGGGACCTATCACAGAAGCTGTCAATTTTCATTGGAACACCAAATGAAGAAGAAATGACACTGGATGGCACTTGGGAATCGGTCATAGCTAGCCAGAGAGAAGGGTCATGACCCGTATTTGCTAATGTTACTGGGTCATTATGACAAAAATTGCGACTAAAATAGGGTATCGCAGAGAGAGAAAAATTGTTTCCTGTATGGCGCCTTAGGTATGATTCCTCCTGTGTGTCCACATAATACAAAGTTTCAAAAGAGTACGTATCTCTTCTTCTTGTAATGAAGACACTTTCTGACCACTCTTCGTTTATATATACCCTTACTTTATTTACTGACATCACAAGACAATCGTAAAAGGTAGTAAAACTCTTGTAAGGATGGACACAGAGAGTGTATACCTCTTCTGCATCTTTACCAGTATTCTCTCCACATAAGGTAAAGAGATTTTTATGAATAGTACAAAAGTGTTCAGGCAATAGAAGAGATACAACTTTCAACCATTCCTCTAGGCGCTCCTTTGATAACCAGCAAGCTTTCTGAAGATCAACAATACACCAAGGGTCTAATGGCAAGACCCTCTTTCTTGGTCGGCTCTCCAGTATCAATTTTCTTTGGTCCCTTATCATACTTACACCACACTTAAACAGACAAGAAGGTGTCTCTGTGATGTAGTCAAAACAAAAGATGTAACCAGAGGCACAGGGGATAGCACGTATTATTCTGCTGTCATCAGGTCTTTCTGATAGCGAGAGTGTGCTCGGGTGTACAAACGGTATATCCTTTCCGATTGGACAAGTAATGCACTGCCCGATGTTATTCAGACGAATCCAAATATCGTAGCACAATGCACAAGTGGAATTGAATTTGTGATGTTCATGCTTCAGTGGAATTTTGTTATATATATGCGCTTCTACTGATAACGAACATGCCCTGGAACATTTGCTACATACATCAAAATGTGAAATTGAGGTCTTTCTACCTAGCTCAATTAGTACTCTAGGGTACGAAAAGTGGTAAAGACCATTGAGGCAACTTGCACCTAAGAAGATATCCGTAATGCATTGCTGTTTGTTGTACCAAGGCATGCTTAAACCAATTGATTTGGATTCCACTGAAAACTTCTCATGTAATCCCATGAACATGTCCATCCACAATGTATAAGAAAAATGCTCTTGTGGAGAATTACAAGGACACCTGAAATTTTTCAATATAAGTATCGTTTCGCCATTTTTTAGACACGGGCAAAATAAGAGAAGCAGCGGAATACACATTCCAAAAATGTACTCTTGGGAATATTTACCTACCAAAGATGACTTATCGTGTGTCAAATTGCATTTAGAACATTTTTTGCAAGCCGAAATTCTAGTATTAAATCGTGTCATTTCACAAGCACAATCTTGGATTTTTCCAAGTACGATTTTCCCTATCGCATCATAGTATATGTGATGAAAATTGAGGACATGGTATTTTGTATCAGAAGAAGGAACACTCACATTTTCCAAAACAAATATGTTTGATTTTTGTGGTCCATTGTCATCTGCACTGATATTCTGCACAAAAAAATCTCTCGATCCAAACTGAACTTTGGCCCTCTTCTCGCGCAAGTCCAATTTAAAATCTGGATCAGTCCCGTGCAACTCCTCAGAATAAAGTGCACAACAATTTGAACAAACTACAGTGGCAGTATCACACTCACACATAACTTTAGCTGTACATGATGCAAAATTGTTTGTTGTGCGCCTGGATTCGGGTAAGATACTAGACGAACAACACTTTACTTTGTTGCTTGTGACACAAAAGGGACAAGATTCAGTCTTCACAAAAAATGAGAGATTGTTTAAGTAGAACCGTAAAGTCATATTTGAAAACTGTGACCAAAAAAAGGTATCACGTCTCTCTCCATTGCATCGATAATCCCATTTTGTGTGCAGACTGAAACAAGTCCTGTAACCATCCTGCATTTTTATTTGACAGTTTGAATCATCCTTTGGTACAGAAAACAACTTCTCATATGCACCTTGCCGAAAAGCTCTCATGTCACCCGGTAAAATGAAGGAAGTAGTAATGGATTCTAGTAGGACGTCGGGAATACTGTCAGAAGTGAAAATCTTATCTTCATCCAATAGCTTCTGTCTAAATACATCAAATGACCCCTCGCAACTAATATCGCGAAAAACACCCGTCACGCCTATACGAGAAAAGAAATTGCTGATCTGCTTTGCCTCCAATAAGTGAAGACTTTCTAGAAAAATACCCACACAGATGCAATTCATGACTGTCAAGAATTCAAACCCACCGTTTCTAGTTACCAAAATATTAACAGAAATTTTACGTAAGCATTCGAAATGGTCCAGGAGATTTTCAAAATTAAGGGAAACTATATCATTGGATGAGAAGGTTGGTTTGTATTTTGTACCGACCCGTATGTCAAAGAAACTTAAGATCTCAGGGTTCATCTGCTTTGATTTGATGGCCGTGTACCTCGTGTTGAGCGTCTCTCTTGTGCCTCGCGTGAAGCTCCGAGGGACCTGATTTCAGGAGCAGCTTCATTTTCTACGGCGACGTTTGGATCGTTTGGATGGAAGCTTTAGTCTCCGACTTTTAAACGATTTCTTATACACCCAATACCCAGTGCCAAATGCGATTAGACTAAATACTATAAAAAATACATGTGACGAGTTGACCGCTTTAGGAATTTGTCTAAAAGTACTACTTCGTGAAATTTTTTTTTGTTCTAAATTGATTACGGGTTTTTCATCCAATAGTGGAATCTTTAAAACCATTTCGTTGTTTGGTTCTAGTTCGAATCCCTCTTTTTTATAAAATTCTCTTAAATTCGGATCATTTTTCCATGGATGTAGGACCAAAGTGTGTATTCTCCTATGCATCGATTTGTATATAATTTCATTCAGTAGTTTTCTCCCTATTTTGAAGGCGGAACAAAAATAATCAATGAATACTTCTTTATCATAATCTATATCTCCCGTTGGACTTGTCAATGATACACCGAGTATGAGTTTGGGTAATAATTCCTTTCTCTGTTCAACATATTTTGTATATGTTTCAAAATCTAAATCATACCAATTTCTATACCAATCTCTAGTGAATATGTATACATACTTTGCATTTTTGCCTAGATTATCCCAATTATCTGGATTATCCCACCAATCATACATGCTGGGATCTGTAATCAGTGTTTTTTGCTTATTCATTTCGAAAGCTTCTTTGAGTGATTTTTTGAAAACGTATCTGATATAATCATCAAGATACGCCCAACAGATTATTAATTCATCTTCAATACCTAAATTTATGAAGTCCTTTGAATATGCAAATGACTCATACTTTCCGCTGCCGTCGAATCTACCGCAATGCATGTTCCCCAAGTCTTTTATCTCATCAGTTCGAAGTTCAGGCTGTGGTGTATGTATAAAATAATTATACAGATCTTTGTACAACGGAGGAAGATCGTCAGTATTTTTCAGTGATCCTTGTGTAAATATCGTAATATTGCCATCATAATTTCTTACTCTCTCCATATCGATTTTTATGGGCATCCCAACAGTGTCTCTTCCTCTAGGCGAACGACTCTGATCTCTCATTTGTGTATATGTAGTTTTTTTTTTGGGGTGAGTGGTGGTCAGTCGATCGAGGAAAAAAATTCATTTTCGATTACGTTTCTATATCAATTATATTTTTATTCTCAAAAGGGGTACGCATTCGAATTTGCCGTCCATGTACTTGCGCTTCTTCGACACGAGTTTCTTCGGTGGTTTAGACTCCTTAGTCTCCCATCCATGAGGCGGAATTGTGTCTTCATCAAATTCTACTTCATCTTTTTGGTCGAGGCCTACGTATCGTGCTTCACAGCAATCCTGTTCCGGTTGAATTGTTCTCTCATTCAACCTAATCATCACAGCATTGACCCTATTGAAAATCCACCTCAATGTACCACATGTACTCGATTCAAAAAGAAACCTCTCGTATGAGAGTATAAGGTCTACAGATTCCTGCGAGAGGTCGGCCTGTCGCAAAAGTCCCCTAGTGCGATTGAAACGCCATCTATTTTTCAATCCTGCACGCAGAGCAAACGAATCGGATTTTCTCTTAATTTCATTATCATACAGAGAGAAAAATCCGTCGTCGAAATCTTCCTGTATATCCTGTGTATCGCTAAACAACTCCAAAATTTGGTCATAAACGTACACAAAAATACCACGACTATCGTAAAAATCGTTGTACTCATATTCTCCATCCACAGTGGACATATCAATCTTTGCCTTGTTTTCATTTGTCTCACTAGAGATTAATTCGACCTCCTCATTAACAGCTTCTAGTTTGAGTGCAAAAGCAAGTCTCAAGTTCTCAGCACGACACTTTGAATTATCGAAATTCACATTACTCCTAAGTTCACTCGCGAATTCTTCAGTGGGAAAAACACTCCTACTGTACAAAAATGAAAACATTGCGATAACAATTTCGACAATGTCATTTACCTTATCGATTTTATCAATTATTGTCTGCGAAATGTGTGTCGGACACCTACATGATTCATGGAACTCATGAAGAAAATTTGGCTTCAGAGAACCAATGGCACGCAGGAGCTCGGTCTTCAGCGTCCATAAGCAGTAATGTATTCTCATTCCTGAGCCACAATCTCTCATCGGCGCCTACGGCTTTTGTATTTCCGACGCGATTTTTGTCTGGATTTTCTTCTTTTCTGATGCACCGAACTACTAATTGCAGCAGTAACAGCCGCCGGAAATAAGCTGTGCCACAGTCGAGAGAGAAAAGGTCTATTCTTATAGTCAATGTTATTTGTATTGATCAGTAATTGACGTAGACGGTCCTTGACTTCTTCGGGGCTTGAAGCCCTTTCTAAATTTCGCAGATCATCTGCAAGATTGTTTACGGGAAGAGCATGTCTGTGTAAGGACCCTGCAATCAACATTCCTACGACATGATATGGATATCTTCTAAGAAATCTATCTCCCCAGTAATCACTCATTTCATACATATCATATAAAAAAAGCAAACCCCCGGCGCGGTACGACTCATCCAAATATCAGTCTAAGGACTATCGAAAACTCCTGCACCAACTCTCATATCATCTAATATTTGTCTCATCGCGTGTGAGTCCATCACATTATAAAACCAGACCGAAGAAGAATGCATATTAAGAATCCGCCTGAAAAGAAATACAATGTGATCTAAACATGAAACAGTAAGTGGTTCACGTTCATGTATAGTGCGCATGGCAGACCAACACCACACTAGAGCTCATGCATAATCTACGTCATGTCCGGGTCGATGAAAATCTAGAAATTGACAAAGACTAGCATCGAATAGACACGGGTTATCCCTAGCACAAAATCGCAGTGATTTACAGTCGTGCCCAGGATCACAAAAGGCTATGTTATATCCATTTGACATGTATATGGACGCGTAATGTTTTTTGGGACACAAAAAGTTACCATTCGAGTCTTTTAGGCATTGTCCACTTTTCATGCAAGGCTGAAACGCTTTAGTACAAATGTGACAGTCAAAAAAAGAGCGATAGTGTTCACATATATTCCACGATTGAATTTTTCCAAACGTCCTTAATTGCAGATCAGCGTTTCGAATGATACGCTTTATTTTTCGTGCACAGCGGACAGATTGTCCTCTGTTGATGTCGGAAAGCATCTGCAAAATCTCACACTGCTCACAATCTCTGCTGCCACAAGTTTTCCACATTACATCATGCCCATTTCTATTGGATTGATACCCTCGTAGAAGGATAAAAAAATCATGTTGGGATCTACATGCAGAAAAAGGTTGTGTCAATTGCCTCATGTGAAGCCAAATGTTGTGGTAAATGTGCCTGAACTCATCTGAGGATATGTCAAACTCGACGTAGTCTGTACCACACATTTCAAAATTTTGTGGCGCGGATGTACTTTTTTTTTGATCAAAACCTCTCCATTTGTTCGAAACATTTTCTACATCGATATCCGAGCTCATAGGACTTACACTGTTGTATGGAAGCATTTTTAAAATGAAATCATCGGCAGATTGAAGACGGGCAGTAATTGACATGTCCGATGGGATATCGTCCTCGTCAATTATTTTTGTTCGCTGAACCTTTGAAAAAGGTTCCGCAATATGTCTATTTTTCTTGTGACCGTAAAATGCCAAGATGAAATTCAAGAAAGGTGCTTCCTTGTACCTCTGGTACCAATTGATCGTTTGCACATTTTGATCATCTTTTGTAGTATCATCAAAACCTCGCTTTATTTGTTTTTTTCTACGCTCAAATGTGCAATTACAGAAAGCATACCAAAAAAACATACACATCCTGTAAAGGATGAATATACGTAAATCTAGATGATCTTCTACAGATTTGGGGAGTAATACGTCATATATTTTGTGTAAAAAGTACAAACTGGCATGTTCTTCGCTAAAAGTTCGATATAATCCATCCTGTGTGCCACACATTTCGCGAATCATTTTGCAAATTTCACTATACCGAGAAGATGACAAACCCATAAATGGCCCGCAGCACAACATGTTTCCCTCATTCACCACTATACCTACTGCACCACATTCAGCGTCAGTCATGCAATTACACAAGGAAAAGTTTCTAGTGAAACTAGTAGACGCGGAAATATAGTATTTACGGCCACACAACGTGTATTCAAGTAGGCATCCAACTTTTACGTCACCGCACAATCTATCACCAATCGAAAATATTCCAGAAACATCACAGTAAGGAAAAAATCTGTCATGATATTTTTGTATAGTGAGAAGTTCTAATCTGTCAGAAATAATGCGATTGCTTTCCCTCATATCTCTCAATTGCAATTTCACATCTTCCACACTAGGAGCACATAGATCATCATTCGTAGCCTTCTTGGGAAAAGAAGAACATATCGTTTCTATTTCTCTATCTCTGCGCGACAAAGACTCGGAAACGGGATAAGTAAAACCGTTTCTTACATGCATATCAATGGTGTAATTAGCGTTCATGCCTCTGAACCTTCTGTATTGCTCTTCCCAAGTACACACTTCCACACTTTTGGATAACATCGAGTCATCCTTGGCCCATGTCGATAATCTCTCCCAAAAATTGGACCTTTCTGTCATAATCGCGTATTGTATTCTATCGCGCATAGAGCGCGCATTCTCTAGGTCCACAAAAAACTCTTGCATGGTGGTATCTGAGCGATTTAGAGTAACTTTTTTACCACGAAAAGAGAGCACAGAAAGATAAGCGCTATGGACAATGCTTACATTGATTTCATTCAAAATTAAGATTGCAGATGAACAATCTTTAATGACATTACTCCCGACAATACATAACATACTAAAAAAAGATGCGCGTATCTTAGTAACGAGAGATATAAATTCTTCTACATACACGGAAAAGGTGTCACGCGATGGCACATTGTCGTGAAAATGAGTTTGTACTGAGATCGATACACCACCGCAAAAAGCACAATTACATTTGTATCCTTTGGGCCCTCGTTTACACCACGCACAAACTACATTGACACTAGTACAAATTTTTCTGTACATAATTTTTTTTTTCAATTCTATGATTCGTAGTGTGTGAATTGGTCCATTTCCTTTCAAAGGCACTGATATGTTAGGATTAAGAAAATGCATTTCGATGGATTTAGGTGAATGAAAATTCGCACAAATACGCAAAAGTGGGCCTCTAATAGATTCAATATAAGCAGATACGTACGGTGATGCAATTTTATGCTGGAAAACAGAAGAATTGACATGAATAATTTGACCTACACTGAATAAGACATTGTAGATCTCATCATTATCATATTTCAAGGAGAAAAAAGCTTGATCTGCACTTGTAGACAGAGAAGAACACACGCATTCTCCTCCTATCAAAATTTTCCCACAATTAATACATGCATTACCTTTACATTTCATATCATGACTACACACCCTCACTTCTGTGGATGATGTGTACCTCCACAGACCGAGTGTATGTCCATTTTCTTCTAGTAGTAGAACAACAAAAATTGCATCACCTAGGCTACGCGTTATCAAACCGATCGACCCAGACTTCCATTTTACCCACTTAAGCCACATGTCTTTGGCCATATCATACTGGCTGAAAGTTTCAAAATTAGAAGACAATTCAATCACACCACTTGCTTGAACCCTAATATACATTCCACCATCATCTACGCCTTCGTCTGTACCTCCATTTATGTGCAATTTCCCTACTTCTATATAAGCCTGTCCACGAATACGAATAATTTGCGAATTCCCATTATTACGGGTCAAATTAGCCACACAAACTGTCAAAAAATATCGAAACAGGTATAGAAGAGCTTTTCTTGAACCATAATTTGATCCCAATTCAAATTTTTTTGAATTTTGAAAAATTCTCTGAAACACTTCTTTATACTTTTCCTTGTGAGTATTCAAATACACACGTGCATGCCTTACAAACTCATTTCCTTTGTATTTCGAAAATCTCACAGAACACTTGTAAAAGTTAATCCAAACACTGACTATTTTCGATAAGCGACAAATTTCTCCAGCAGTATATTTAAAATTTCCCCATGGCATATTTGATACAGTGTATTTTTTTGTGGAATCATTTGGATCAAATGATGGTAAGCCTTCTATTTCTCTAAGGGACGCCAGAAGAACACGGAAAACACAATGTATGAGATGATCACATTTGATTTCATCGACGAATGAAAAAATGTATCCACACTGCATTGTATTGAACATGTCGGGAAAAATCGTGGTGTCGAGAAACTGGTCGAAATTCAGCGATTTTTCTTGAATCAAATGAAAATTTTTACCTACATTAATAAGGAAATCACGAAAAATTCGACCGATCTCGTTTGATGGAGAAAAAATTTTCTCAATAAGAGAGCGACTAAAAAAAATACTAAAACATCTACTCAATTCCTCCTGTTTCTCATGGAAGGTGAGACTCTTACCCGATACACACGATGACTTATATTTATGCTCACCGTGTGTCACAGAATGAGGATTTTTGTGTATTTGAATGTTACGATCAGATACACGAACAGCATCGTTCTTCAATGACATTTTTATATCTTCTGCAAGAAGAGAATCTATTGCACACAAAGCCATTTTGTGTCGTGGACAATTTTTACAGAAATTTTCAGTGTCTTCATCATTTTGAAGTGGGAAGAAACACCTGACTTCTGCATAAATTTTACCCTCAATGATTTTTTCTCGATTGCTGATAGAATCCTTGCGTTCACAATCTCGATACAAATTAATGTCCATATTCATTTTCCTGATCAATTTTCTCTTGATTGATGCGTAAACCTCTCCGGCTTTAAAATTTAAATTCTCACTGGTATGAAAAGTGCTATCGTAATTTTTCACAAAGTCTACTTCTAAGCATAAGTTTGCAATAGCTCTCACTTCTTCTCCACCAAGTGCTTTCATGTCCTCATTTTCGTCGTCAGAATGACGCTGTTGCTCATCCATCCGCTCTTGAAGAATTGCTGCGTCCTCGACATCACCTGGACGGACATAAAATTCGTCTCCTTCCGATCCCACCTCTATAGCGTTTTCCGAGGCTTCGTCGTCATCAAATTCATCTGACGATGACGTAGACGAACCGTCGCTCATTACCTGTAAATTACTCTGAAACACAAGAAAAGTACTCAATTAACTGCTTATCAAGATAAATGCTTTTTTCTGCTTCGTTTTTTTTTAACCACTGTGAATCTAGTATTGATTCTGAGTAAAAATCCTTCATGTAATCTTCAATTTCATCATCATACTGATACACAAAAAAACGTTCATCATCACACAAGGGACAGTTATCAAATTTATGGCCATCGCAACATATACAATAGACGTTTTTCGTATGACCTGTCATTTACAATGAGCAGATATTTTTTATCTATTTAATCCTACATACCTGACGTGCGTCAGGGCGCGCGCATAGGCATCACGCGTGTCCACTGAAGCCAAACACACTTGATATTTCACCAAACTTTTCATTATCAACTATAGCTCTAAAAGATTGCGTTTGCTGGATGTCAGCTGAAACACGCATACCCGAAGACAGTAATTCTCGTTTTACCCTTGAGTGCAGCTCAACTGTCCATCTTGGATCATCAACGAATGAATCTTGCACACCTTGTTTGGGCACATTCGATCTATTGTCAAATTTTTCTAAATTTAAGATATACTCATCATTTACCTTACTAATGTAAGATTCTTTCTTTGCAAGAATATCTGATACATCGTTTTTCATCTCATCTTCACAAGATTCTCTTGTCATTTCGACACCTTCAAGCTTTCTGTATTCATATGTATTCAAGCACCACGATTGAATCCCAGTTGTTTGTTTTTTTTTACCCGACCCCGCGACCTTCTCACCAGTATCAGGTTTGTCTTTGTTCTGCGAGAGAAAAGATCTGAGGATAGACATCGTCTCCCCCATGATATACTTCTAACGAAGAAAAAAAAAAAAAAATTCACTCAAAAATCTTTCCGTCGTCGAGGTCAACACTCTTCATTGCGCCACCGTAATATATAGTATTGAAAAAATTAGCATCGATGTTTTTCTTACCTGGTAGTTGGGTGGCCAATACACTTTGGTTTTTCTCGAGAATAAGTCTACGACGCTGTGTAGAATTTTTAGTTTCTAATTTAATTTGTGACCCCAAGTACCACTCTGCATTCTCATCAGACCAAGTAAGAATGTAAAAGGTCATGTTGATTCCTTGCTCGGTGATGAGATTACGATCAAAACAATTCGTTGGCTTACGATCAATGGTCGCAAAAAAAGCAGGCTTGGTATTTTCAGATGGCTGTAAGACATATGGACGAAAAAATAAAGCACTTCCTGGGATGAACTCGTTGGAAACGAACTTTTTCCACGACTGAAATGACGGATTTTCAGCCAAATATTTCGTCAATTTAGTGTGTAGATTTGGATCAACTGTTGCGATGTCAACTTCTTTTGTGGGTGCGCTATCAGAAATTTCATCGACAGTAAAACCACGGAAATCACCGCTAGTGTAAATTGAAATTTTCCTCATTTTATCATAATTATGAAAGTCACATCCTTCAAATCCAGGTGTAGGATTTAGATTTGGCCAAGACGCCCTTGATTTTCGGAAATAGGATTCCGACGATTCGGTGACTTTACTATTTTCATTTTCTCGAGTCAATGCATCAAAAATATGCTTTTTCTTGTGCAAAAGTGGCAAAAGACCGGGATCTTTATTGATTTGGCCTTTAAGTCTATCAAGAATAATTTCATCCTCCAAAACACTCATAGTACGAGCAATTTTTTCAGATGAGTATTTATATGTGGAAACGTCTTTTTCATACATCCAAAACTTAACCAAGTTTCTCATCTTGGTGCATTGATCTGAATCCCTATCTTTGTCAAACCACTCATGAAGATGTTCAATTTCTTTCATAGATAAAATTTTATTGTAGTGATTTTCGTCGTCTTTTTTGCGCAAAAGATCTAATTCGGGGCTTTCCATACACATATTATCGATCTCACTTACATGTCTAATATTTTTTTGATCATTATTGTAGTATAATTCTAAAGTATCAAGTGTATTATTAACTGATTTTTTGTCCGATTTTATCTCTTTCAGTAAGGAGATGTGCTTGAGCAACAGCTGAATGTCCCATGTTGGAATATTCAAATGTGCAACGGGATCACTATTTTTTAGGCTTATACGGTCAACAAACTCAAAGTTAAAGAAATCAGCAAATGTGCTGTAAAAGTCTGACTTCTGTTCGATATGCTCATGCATAGACTGAAAATATGAGCGATGAGAGTTTGAGTACTCTGTCTGTAGGCTTACAGACTGATTAGCGGCGCGCTTCCGGTACTTATTCATTGCTTCCAGTACTGAGCCAAGTAGTCAAAAATGGTGATTATCAACTACACATTGTTTAACGTCTTGATTGTCTGTGTTTTCTAGACATCTTACTGCGTCTTGACATAGATCTACGCCTTTGGTTCCCTCTTCCTGCAAATTCTTGTACGATATTTGTTAAATTATCGTTTAAGTATCTATTGCCTATTTTTTTAACACTGACATTCAACTTATCATGTGCACGCATTCGATCTCGAAGCATAAGACGACCTAATCTATCTTCAAGCCTATCAAGTCTCTGATTCATTTGATGTATATCAACAAGTGATGAGAGATCACCTGGTGCATGCCTATCCAAAATTCCCCAGTTACCTGGTAAAGTGGGATGAGGAGTTCCTGCGATATTAAATGGAATTGTTGGAAACATCTCCATAGTTATTTTCAGAAAAGATTTTTTTATGATATCTCGTGAGTCATTCTATAAATAAAAATAAATGATACCAGACCATAGATTTGAATTCAAGGATCTAGCAAACCGTCTTCTGAATTTGATAAAGATATACAAGAAGGTGAATTAGGCATATCATATGCTTCTCGTTGGTAAATCAATTTATCCAATTTAAATTCTATATCTGTTAGTATTTTTGTATTCGAATTTATGGCGCTTTCAATGTGATCAATGGAAAGTGCACCCGTAATTATACAAATGCGACCAATCATGTTCCTGACTTTATTAGTCAGACTTTCAATCAAAGCACAAATGACATCCAATATATCCGTCACGTCATTCATCATAACTGCAATCCCTGAGCATACGAGTGGAATATCATGTCTTTGTCTCTCCAATAAGATGAAAAGACACTTCCTAAGAGGAAGACAAAAATGTAAGGTAAAAGCTAATTTTGTTTACCTATTTATGCAGTGAAAAAAGCTCTACGAGCTTCACCCCAAAAATTACATGGAAGAGATGCCTTGTCCATTCAATAAGATGAATGGCTTTAAGTAAAAAGGTAGAAGAAAACATGATCAGTGTAATGAAAAAAGTCCGACAAATTTCACCCCAAGAGTATATCAGGTGATTGGACTTCCTTGTCCGAATCGCAAGAATTATCTATTCGTTCGGGTCCACAACACTCTCTGTTCTTATCATTTACCTTGCATGGTAATTCAGCTGCCTCAGCTTCCAGGAACGAAATGTCGACACACTTTACAGGTCGAGGTTCAAGCAAAGGAACCTCGTAGAGTTTCAAGTTTTTTTTTTTATTTATATTTGTACATGTGCTGTTTTGAAAGGAAAAAAAATAGGACGAGACATGATGATATTAGATTCGAGAAACATAAGACAATGATGAAAGTATTAAAAGCACTGCATCGAGACAAGAATCGACATGCTTAAATCCGTTTGCCACAATTGATACTTTATAAAATATTAATAGATTTTAGAATGCCAAGCAATATAAACACACGCAATCGCAGTCGCAGTCGCAGCCCCGATGACGAATTACTTGGACACTTAAAAATTCTTAGAAGACAAGAAGAAAGATATAGAAACAGATTGTCAGAAATACAAATTGAAACAGATGATATTTTGGAGGTAATGGATGTATATCGTGCAAGAGAAGAAAATCCCCATTATTTTAATATCCTTAATCCTATAATAGTAGATCATATGAGACCCATGCCATTTAATTTAGAAGATGCGTTAAGAAAAATTGCAGAAAATCATAGAAGAAAACGATTGATAAATATACATCTTGAAAACAATTTACAGGAACAGTATCGCGTAGTACAAATGATTTCAAATCCAAGATCATTTGTCGCAAACACAGCATATATTTATTCTGAGGACGAGGATTTTCCTATTGACGCAGCTCCCTTTAGACTAATTGCTCCTCCGTCTGATTCCGAAAATGATGAATGGGATTGAATAAAAAGGGACCATTACGCGATGCAGACAGAGGGGTTTTGAACGGACTATTGACAGCGGAGCGCTCACACAACTCGCAGCCGTTCACACCTCTTCGTAATCCATATGCTGGGAAGTTGAAGCCATCGCTCACGAGTCTGACCCAGTATCGTCATTTAAGACAAGTAAATGTCTAAGTATGAATGAAACGACCCTAGTACTATATATGAGAAACGTCAAATATACGGAGATATTGAAGACCAAGAAGTATCTATGAGTCTTGTAATATGTATGAACATAATCAGAATATTTGTTCATCTCAATACAATCCAAGAAATAACAATCGTCAATGCATAGATCACAACGGTCGCGCATATGAGATCGATTTCGGATCATAGGGTATCGCGAAAATGGTCTCTTGTGCGCATAAGTGCACTCCCCAATGCATTCTCTCCTTTCCAGTGCCTAGGATTGGTAGAATAATTGTCTACAGATAATACACCGATTCCCCAAATGCAATCCTTACTGGCATATGCAAGAAAAGAATCACCAGTTTCCAGTAAGTGTTTTTTCATAGTGCTTTCGGAAAACTTCGCCTTAAGTATCAAAAACATGAAATATTCTCTAAACTCTGACCATGTGTCTTCATCTACATTACGTATTTTTTTTGCATGTAGGAGTACCTCGTAAGGAGTGCTGGAAGAAACGATTGCGTTGTATCTCAGATTATCATCGAAAAAGGCAGCTTTACACGCGTAGAGTGCTTGAGATGCAAAACGAACTTTAATTTCATCTTTATCAATAAATTCATAAGGAAAAGTAAAAGAAAACTCTCTTCTAAAAACATTAGAAAATACTGAGTTGGCACCAACCTCGTCGAATAATAGAATATCCTTAGTCATTCAGCTCGACACCTCTTGTTTGGCACTTGAATCGATTGCCTCTTCGACGACAATCGCACTTCGGACAGTCTAGTAAGGACAAAATCATCAGTACTTACATCATCCCAAGAGTATCCCTTCAGTTTTCTTGATTTTTGTAAAGACTTAGGAGTCATAATAGATTTTGGCGGATAGACATCATCAATGGTGTATTCCTCTCCAATCCAGTCTTGGGAATTTAGAGGAATGTACAACGGATCAGGTTTTTTTTTGAATTTGTTACTAGGTATTTCCCTTACTATGTATTCTTCATTTGTTAGAGGACATAAAGCAAAAGAATATGAATAGTCGAGCTTATGTCGATGTGCTAAGCTAGTGTATGGATCAACTAAAATGCAAGGGACGTTATCGAAGCCAAGCGACAACATAGACCCCATCTGAGCATAAGCGATCCTCAGTAAAAAAATATAAGTGTACATAAAATGAACTCGCGCAATGATTTTTTAGGTGAAATGAAGGATTTTCTTTATGAAATAATAAGTAACAGAAATGACGAATTAAAGAAGGGCAAAATAGTGAAGGGTACGTTTAGAAATTACCGCGATAACGAAGAAAAAATTAATAGTAAATATCGACGCAAAATTGTAGACAAGGTTTCCAAATATATCAAAAAATCGTCTAAAAATTGTGATACTAAATTGTCCCTTTCCTTTTCTGAAAATCCAAAACTTATAGAATGTATAGGTAAAAAAAAGAAAAAATTTAAAGCTACTTTCGACGACGGTCAGTATTTGGTTCTCCAAAATGAAAATGAGTGCTTTATGTCATATATTACCTTAACTAATAAATCTGATTCACCCAGTGGTATTATCTATTCATCTGAAACGGTTGACGATCAACTTAAAAAGGGGTATAATATTTTACTTAGAACCGTACTTGTTATGATTGCATTTGTAGAAAATTTGAAATTGACATCTATTTCTGTGAATCCTATTAGTGCTTACACACTTGTGAAAAACTTCGCTTGTGAATTAGAAATAAGAGACAAAAACAAAGTTTTTAAATATTCTAAACCCCTTACGAGAAATAAAGCAACAGATTTAATTGACAATATATTATTTCGTTATTTCAAAAACGATAAAGACGACTTCCTTGTGTGGGTAACTGTACCCAAAACCGCGGCAAATCTTAAAAGAGCACTCGAAATTTTTTATAACGCTATTCAATTCATAAACTGCTTTGAAGACTAATACACTCGTATGAAGAAATCAATGACATCCTCGTAGGTCCGCGCGTCGCGAAATAAGTCCGTAGCCTTCTATCTGAAAATTCACTGATTTGAAGCGACGCATAAACATATTAGAGACGATACCGAAAGAAGATGTAAAAGAAAATGATAAGATAAAATTGTCTTATCGCCACTCCGACATGATGTACTATTATTAATGAAAATAATTACCGTAATTTGTAGTAAGCCTATCAGACCGACAATCGAATGTCTCTGTAATGTTGATTGCATCAACTTTATTGTTCCCGTGAATGCCAACACATAAGCAAGAATTACATCAACAAACTTGACATATGGATGGTGAAAAGAATGATATACAACCGATGATAGAGCAGAGCTCGCGCTTATCACCGAAAAGAAGTACATTCCACACACCCAAAAATAAATAGCTGGGAAAATGATCATAAATCCAGATATGGCTAGAATGTTCGGGTAAGTATGATGACCATCACAATCACATCTACAGACAAAATCGAAATCGTTTATCACACATATCACCATTCTCGAGCTAAGAGTGTAAGGCTTCATGGGAACGATCGTCAATGACGACAACGAAAACAGTCTACACAAAAAGACATCCATTCTTCGTCAGTATCTTCCCCACACTTGTAACATCTACCCCTGATGTATTAATTACAGCGAACGAAAATGAATTGGTAGCGTATCATTGGGAGACTGCACACCTCTTGTTTCTATCCAACAGGCCGATTTCATGCTTTCTTTTCAGGATTTTTTGTTTGTACGAAAAGCCAAGCTTCTCTCGAGTTTTCTTGTATCCCAAACATTCCTCCATGATGAGCTTTTCATATTTTTTACATTTCGCTTTCGTCCATAGGTAATCTTTGGACGTCCAAAGAACCTGGAGTTGAATTTCCTTGAAAAAAATTGGAAACTCATCGTCAGCATGCTCGAAGGAATAATTGAAACTTGGCCACTGGCTAATACTACGAAAACCCAGATTCCAGTGATCAGCATCATTGAATCGCATAATCATGAATCGGTCACCTTCTTCGCCTGACCTATCACCACGACCATGAAGGTAAAATCCTATGCCTCCTTCATGGCGGTGGACAGGTTCGAAAACGTGCTCATTATCTGAGTGATTGTTGAGCGTCTGAATGCCCGACAAAATATCACTCCAGTAAATGTCCCGCTCAGACTTGTAGTGGACACGAGAAGAGAAGTAACCGTCCGACGAATTGTCGCACTTCGCCATCGCTTCACGCGCGCCGTACTGATTTACGCTTTTTTTGTTATTACTCTATATATATGATTTTTTTTATTGAAGCCTCATGGAAAATTCTTTTTTAGTTCAGCAAAACTTTTGTAAGTGGTCTCGTCTCCAACTATAGTCGGTAGATCTAATTCGCCTCCAAAGGGCATTATTGTTTTTTCGATACCGAAATCCTGTCGAATTATATACCTGCGATATGTTTCAGGATCCCAATCGCTCCATCCATTACTAATAGATCTCATATGTGGATTCCATGCAGCGTAATACTCAATTGCTTGCTTTTTCGTCTTAAAAAAAATATTCATGTACCCGACGTGTATTTCCTTTCCTGGTCGACGAGTATCGACGACCTCCAAAACATAACCCCATGGCAACACCATCGAAGCAAACTGAATCGAATGGCTATTAGCCTAAAACTCAATCAAACTTTCTTCGCTTCAAACCACACGTAAATTTCGACATGATAATTGAAGCTTCTACAGCAGTACCATTTCTTAATTTCCTACTAGAAAAATTTGCGTGGTTAAGACACAAAATGGTACATATAGGTAGCCAGTCAACGTCGCTTGATCGCTCATGACCCGTATCTTCGAGAAATTTAACTACTACCATTGCGTCATCATAAATTGATTCGTCGACCTGCAGCCTCTTGAAGCGTCGATCCCTTTTCGCAGGAGACATCGCACACCCAATATCTGGAGGTCGACAATCATAAGAGGAAAACACACTGTAGCAAGAGTAAAATGACTAAGGCAGGTTATTGTGCGTCATGATAATAGTATTTTGATTCAAATATAATATCTCTACACATAGGGCATGTAGCTAGACCATCATTAAGACAATGATCAACCCACTTGAAAATACATTTATCATGAAAACAATGACCACAATGTAAAATATCTATGTCTTTTTCTTTAATGAGTTGAAAACATATAGGGCACGTGTGAAGATATTTGGGACGTCTTCTCGATTCCCAAACCGAGATAAGCCATTTGCATATAGGAAACATCTTGAGCAAAATCACTCAAATATTTTAATTGCCATATCAGGGGATATATCATATGCTTCGTCAAGTATCTGATCAAGAAGATTATTCGAATGGGCGAGAAAATTTCTACGATTGCGACACTCACTGATGTATTCGATCTTCTTCTGCATCATTTCCTCCTTCACGTCAATCTCCGATGCCTAAGTGCTACATCAATCACTGATGCTTTATATACCATATATTTATGAAACATACCAGACTTTAGATTTGATATTAACTTAGTGCTGGACCTTTCGCTTCCGCTGATTTTCTTCAAGGTAGAAATCGGGCTCCTCAATAAAATGTGTATCGTCCACAGAGACCAACGAGTTATCATCCGTATCAGATATACATTCTTCATTGGCCTCGACCCACATCGTGATTGCTAAACGATCAATGTCCATGTATTGCGCGTACTTACTTGCCAAATTCTCAAAATAATGCTTATCTTCTTCTGGAAGTTCGTCGAATTTAGATACCAAATCAAACTCAAACAGTCTTCTAGCTTTCAATGAATTCCCAGTCGTCATGGCCAGGTTCCTGTACTTGTCTTGATCACCTCATTTTTTCTTCGGTGCGGGTTTGGGTCTGTCATATCCCACTAGATATTTTATGAGGTAATGTATACCATACGCGATGAGCGTGTATATGATCGTAAAAACGACACCTTCGGTAATAGCACAATTCTTTATTGCATGCAAAAAGTACATTGAAATCCACATTGACATCAGTACGGAAAGCATCCAATTCGCCTTTCCTGCCATGGTTCTCTGCATAGAAGCTTTATATATATATTGTAATATTACTCCTATATCCATTAGCAAAACGAAGTAAAACAAAAACGTACTTGGCTGACTAATTCCACAAGCATTTGTCTTAGTAAATAATTTCATACGTTGCATTGCTTCCTGAAACTTATAACCATAAACAGAACCAATTGGTAACTGAATTAATTTCGGTGGATTGGAAAAATAGGTATCCATGTTTATATATCTTTGTGAAAATAAAAAAAGGGTGTTCTAGTAATACGAGAGGACCAATTGGTAATTTGTCGAACTCCTTCGCGATAAACAGATCCCATGGCCGCATATCCACACACAACTGAACCTTTTATATTCGTCACTAGTATATGACATACAAAAATTTGTTTATCATTTTATTTTTCACTGTAAATGTTATACTTTTGGTTTCTTACTACGTATTAGGAGTGAATCAGACCGACTTCAGAAATACCCCAATTTTTTTACATAAGTACATGTTAATTGCTGCATCTTTAGCTTATCTCATTAATCTGTGGCAGGTAGTGAGAGTAACGTATTCGTCCAGATATGATATTTATTTTCAAATCGCAGCCATCTCATACTACGTCCTTCAATGGTTATTTATACCTGCTGTCAGAACAAATGACGGAAACAAAGTGCGTCTACTACTCGGAATTTGTATTATCCCCATATACTATTTATATCATATAGCAGACGACAAAGAAAAATTATTTAGTCTCTATGTATTACTTCATGTCGTCGTGAATGACTTCGCACTATATGGATTTTTGCATGATCATATGTGACAAAACCACATATTTATTTT
>Ga0163109_10000789_pt1 | contig 25174 bp, 24 predicted proteins | sample CRUFie1St13metaG_FD_108704 | JGI IMG/M metagenome (GOLD analysis project Ga0163109, IMG submission 108704) | Marine microbial communities from the Costa Rica Dome - CRUD Field 142mm St13 metaG | ecosystem: Environmental > Aquatic > Marine > Oceanic > Photic zone | place: Costa Rica: the Eastern... | reverse complement strand
TCGACCAGTTGATAGATGTAGGTTCCATCGGTGTCCCATCGCACACTAGAGGGTGGGAGTTCATACACTGCCACCGATGTGCCACTGGCGACTTCTACCTGCACGAGTTCACCGTGTTTGAGGTCAATACCGTTCGCACTCGCTCTTACGTCAAAGGTGCGGGTATCCGCGTCAATAGAGTCCGAGACTACAATGACGGTTGCTGAGCCTAAAAATTTACCGTCAAGGTCATAGAGGCTCGCCTCATCACCCACTGAAATTTTCGCGAGGCCTTGAGGGACTTTGAAATCAATCCATCGCTCGTCACCCAAGCCGGTGAATGCAGCAACCACCTCTCCTGAATCGAGCATGTCCCCCACGGCGTGAATGTAGATACCCATGCGCCCGGTAAAAGGGGCTCGAATGGTTAGTCGCGTTAATTGCGCGTCAATGGCCTTAATTTGCGCGTTGAGTGCGCTGAGGCGAGCCTCCTGTACGTCGATGTCACCCTGCGCGATCAGCGCCTGCTCTTTGAGTGTGCGACTTCGCCCCAACTGCGTTATCGCCAGGTTGCGGTCTGCTTTTAGCGCTTCCTGTTGTGCTACGAGATCGGCTGAGAAGAGCTTTAAGATGGCATCGCCTTTCTCCACAATAGCACCTGCAGAAAACGGAAGACTCACAATGCGGCCGCCAACTTCGGAGCTAATTTCTACAAACTCAGGCCTTCTTATGGTCCCACCGAGGCGGCGGACCGGGGTATGTGCCATCGAGCTTACCTGACGCGCGCTGACGACTTCATAGGTTTCCGGGAAGGACGCTCCAAAAGCAATCGCAGCCGTAATTTGCTGATACTTCACCGCCGCAAGTGCACCGGTTACCAAAAAGCAGCCAAACAATGTGATCAGCCAGGGCAAAATTTTTCGCATCGCTTTAAGTCTCGATAACCGGTGTTATTCGCTGGTTTGTGATGGGGGTACATAACCCTCAGCATGATCGTGCTCTCCGCCACTCAGGAATAGATCCATCTGCTCAGAAAGATACTTTCTTGCATCCAGATCCATCATGTTGAGGTGCTTTTCGTTAATCAGCATGGTTTGTAGCGCTTGCCAGTCTCCCCACGCCTTCTTTGATACGGACTTATAGATGTCTTGGCCTTTTGCTCCGGGGAGGGGTGGCCTGTCCAGTCCTTCTAGATCTTGTTGGTAGCGGCGGCAATGAACGGTTCGCATGAGCTATCTCGTCAGTCTTTGGCAATGAGTGTATGGAGCATTTTGAGCACTGGCGCGGGTAGCCCTAGTGCTAACGCCTGATCTATTGTAAACCAGCGGCGATCATCTCTGTCACTTATTCCGGACGATGAAACCGCTATTGGGCAAATGACCGGCGTGATGTCGAGCTTGAAGTGACTAAACGTGTGGGTGTGACGGGATTGTTCGGTCGCTTCTCCGGCCGCCGTTAATCCATTATCTGAGAGCCAGTCGGCGACCTCTGCTTTCACATCTATTTGGGGAAAGGACCACAGCCCACCCCAAATACCGGTTGGGGGTCGTCGCTCTAACAGGACGAGGCCCTCTTGATTGACACACTGAAGAAATACGGTCGTTCGGACAGGGATCGCTTTCTTGGGTTTCTTAACCGGGAAGTCGGCTGGTCGATTTTCAATGCGCGCCTGGCAGTCATCGGATATGGGGCAGTAGAGGCAACCGGGATTTGATTTGGTGCAGAGCGTGGCTCCTAAGTCCATGATGCCTTGAGTGTAGTCGGCAGTTCGCGTCCTTGGTGTGTGTGATTCTGAGGCTGCCCAAAGCGCTGTCAGGACGTCCGCTTTGCCGGGCCAGCCCTCGATCGCGTAAAAGCGTGCTAGTACGCGCTTAACATTGCCATCCAGAATGGGCGCCCAACCGCCATGCCCAAGCGTCACAATGGCGCCTGCTGTCGATCGACCAATACCGGGTAATGTTTCCAGTGCCTCGACGGAGCTGGGAAACTCTCCGTCAAAGTCCCTCACCACCATTTGTGCTGCGCGGTGCATGTTGCGCGCGCGAGCGTAGTAACCGAGTCCAGTCCAGAGACTCAGGACGTCATCGAGAGGCGCCTCTGCTAAATCCGTTACGGACGGATAGACTGACATGAACCGGGTGTAGTAGGGGATGACGGTCGAGACCTGCGTCTGCTGCAGCATGATCTCGGAGACCCAGACGCGGTAGGGCGTTTTGTCCTGCTGCCAGGGGAGAGAGGTTCGACCGTGCTTGTCAAACCAAGACAGAAGTCGCTCTGAAAATGATGAAAGCTGAGTCATAAGATGAGCTGTTAAGCGCTTTGCTATACAATCCGCGGCCTAGTGTAGCGTCTCGGCGCAAAAGCCGACCCAAGTTTAGGAAAAACAGATGGACAACGCTCAAACGCCCGTGCGTGAAGCCACAGTCTCACGAGGCACGCTTGAGACTCAAATCACCGTATCGGTCTCCCTCGATGGAACAGGAAAAGCTGAATTTGATACGGGCTTACCGTTCCTCGAGCATATGCTTGATCAGATAGCCCGTCACGGGATGGTTGATCTCAACATCAAGGCCAATGGCGATTTGCACATCGATGCGCACCACACGGTAGAGGACATTGGCATTACACTCGGTCAGGCACTAGCAAAAGCCGTGGGTGATCGTCGCGGCATCCTCCGCTATGGGCATGCTTATGTACCGTTGGATGAGGCTTTGTCTCGCGTTGTTATCGATTTCTCGGGCCGTCCGAGCCTTCATTACGATGTGCCCTTTACCCGCGCTTCAGTGGGCGATTTTGATGTCGATCTGTTCGCAGAGTTCTTTCACGGGTTGGTCAATCACGCACACCTGACCTTGCACATCGACAACCTAAAGGGTGAAAACAGTCACCACCAAGCTGAGACCGTATTCAAGGCTTTCGGGAGAGCGTTGCGTATGGCAGTCTCTGCAGATGAGCGCGCGCCTTCGGCGATGCCATCAACCAAAGGCGTTCTGTAAATCCATGACGCAAACGGTTGCCGTTATCGATTACGGCATGGGCAATCTCCACTCCGTTGAAAGCGCATTGCGAGAGGCAGGCGCGAGTGATGTTGTGGTCACAGCAGATGCCGAGGCCATTTTGGCGGCGGATCGCATCGTGTTTCCCGGGGTGGGTGCCATTCGTGACTGTGTTGCCGAGTTTCGCCGACTGGGTTGTGACAAAACGCTTCGTTTAGCCATTGAGCGCGGTACACCCGTATTGGGAATCTGTGTTGGCATGCAGTCGCTCATGGCGCGATCAGAAGAGAATGGCGGTGTTGAGTGTTTGGGCTTCTTTGATGCAACAGTCATGCGTTTCCCAAGGAATCACAGTGATACCGATGGCACGAAGCTGAAAGTTCCTCACATGGGCTGGAATCAGGTGTCGCAAAACCAGAACCACCCACTTTGGTACGGAATCGCGGACAACGCGTACTTCTATTTCGTACACAGCTTCTTTTTGCCTGAGGCGGACTCTGATTACGTGGCGGGGTCGTTTGACTACGGCATCAAGGGCAGTGCAGCCATCGCTAAAGGAAATGTCTTTGCAACACAGTTTCACCCTGAGAAAAGCCATGACAACGGCTTGAAGCTGCTCGCTAACTTTTTGACATGGGACGGCATATGCTAGTTATACCTGCAATCGACCTGAAAGATGGGCAATGCGTCCGCTTGCGGCAGGGTGATATGGAAGACAGCACGGTCTTTTCTCATGATCCAGTCGCCACGGCGGAGTGTTGGGCAGAAGCGACGGCGCGCAGGCTGCACTTGGTTGACCTCAATGGTGCGTTTGCCGGCAAGCCCAAGAATGCTCAAGCGGTCAGGGCGATTACCCGTGCGCTTCCCAGCTTGCCCGTCCAAATTGGCGGCGGCATCCGTGATTGCGCGACCATCGAAAGTTACCTTAACGCCGGTGTGAGCTACGTCATTATTGGAACAGCCGCGGTCAAAAATCCTGAGTTTGTTCGCGAAGCCTGTGAGCGGTTTCCCGGGCACATCATAGTAGGCATTGATGCCAAGGCCGGATTTGTCGCGACTGATGGCTGGACTGAAACCAGTACCGTACTTGCCGTAAATCTTGCGCGTGACTTTCATGATGCCGGTGTCGAGGCGATTGTGTACACGGACATCGAGCGAGACGGAATGATGCAGGGCGTCAACGTCAGTGCAACGGTTAAAATGGCCCGAGAGGGCGGCTTGCCCGTGATCGCCTCTGGCGGTGTAACCAATATCGAGGATATTCGTGTGCTTGCTGAGGTGGCGCATAGCGGCATTGTTGGCGCCATCACCGGCCGCGCTATCTATGAAGGGACATTAGATGTTGCAGAAGCGCAGGCTTTGGCAGATCAAGTGAGTGTAATGCAGTGAGCCTGGCGAAGCGCATTATTCCCTGCCTCGACGTCGATCAGGGGCGTGTTGTCAAAGGCGTTAACTTCGTGGGTATACGCGATGCGGGTGATCCTGTCGAGATCGCTCGTCGCTACAACGACGCAGGTGCTGATGAAATCACCTTTCTCGATATCACAGCCAGTCACGAGCAGCGCGACTCCACTTATAGAACCGTTGAACAAATCGCGTCTCAGGTGTTCATTCCACTTACGGTAGGCGGTGGTGTGCGAGCGGTTACTGATATCCGCCGCTTGCTGAATGCCGGCGCAGACAAAGTCAGCATCAACACGGCAGCTATTTTCAATCCGGATCTTGTTCGCGAGTCGGCTGAGCGATTTGGTTCCCAGTGCATAGTGGTCGCCATGGACGTAAAAGCACTCGATGATGGCTCAGGACGTTACGAGCTGTTTACCCACGGGGGTCGCAAACGAACGGGCATAGAAGCTATTGAGTGGACCCAAAAAATGGCTGATTTTGGTGCTGGGGAAATTTTGCTGACCAGCATGGATCGGGATGGAACCAAGGACGGTTACGACTTGCCGATTACGAGAGCCATCTCCGATGCGGTGGACATACCAGTTATTGCTTCCGGAGGGGTGGGGACGCTGGATCATTTTGTGGCGGGATTTACTGAAGGCGGGGCCGATGCGGTTCTAGCAGCAAGTATTTTCCACTTTGGCGCCTACACAGTGGCCGAAGCGAAAGCGCATTTAGCTCAATCTGGGATTGCCATTAGAGCATAGTGAGCGTTACCTTACTCTTGACCTGAAGATTGCTCATCAGGGTCAGCGTCAACATCGATCGGCGGTGTTGCCCCCAAGCTTTGATAGACGTTAATGCCCTTGAGCAAGGTGAAGGCCTCATAGACCTGATTGTCGTCTTCACGCAGTGTCGCGATGGCCTCGGTCTCTGTTTCAACGTTTGATCCAGCGTTCTCAATACTCCGATTTAGGTCAGCTTCTCGAAGTCGTTTGTCCTGCTCAAGACTGGTTAACTGCGCCCGTTCAACCACCACATCCGGCACAATGCCTTCAGCCTGAATAGATCGTCCGTTGGGTGTGTAATAGAGTGACGTTGTTAATTTGAGGGCCTTGGTTTCAGAGACGGGAAGTACGGTTTGAACGGAGCCCTTCCCAAAACTCTGAGTGCCCATAATGACCGCTCGACCGCGGTCCTGAAGGGCGCCCGCAATAATCTCGGAGGCGCTCGCTGAACCACCATTCACTAAAACCACGATGGGTACGCCTGATAACAACTCTCCCGGTTCGGCGTTATAGGTATTCATGGAGTCGGGGTGTCGCCCTTTGGTGTAGACGACCAAACCACCGTCAAGGAAGTTACTGGCCATCTCGACACTGGCATTCATGACACCGCCGGGGTTGTTACGAACGTCCAGAACGACACCTTTGACATTGCCTTTTTCGAGCGCTGCTTCGATCGCATTGGTGACCTCGCGTCCTGAGTCTCTTTGGAACCGGGATACCCGAATCAGCCAGTAGCCATCATCAATTTCGCGCGATCGCACGCTAGGTACGTCGATGATACCGCGCGTGACAACCACATCAAAGGGCTGACTTTCACCGGCCCTACCGATTTCAAGTGTGACTGTGGTGCCTTCCGGACCGCGCATGTAAGTAGAGGACTCACTGGTCGACATGCCCTGTGTAGATGTGCCGTCAATTTTGAGGATCACGTCACCAGCCTTCAATCCAGCATCGATCGCGGGTGAGCCATCAATCGGTGTCACGATGGCAATGAAGCCACCCCGATAGCCGATTTCGATGCCCAGACCCGTGAACTGCCCCTCTGTTGATTCCTGAAGGTTCTCGTAGTCATCGTCGGTGAGGTAGGCGGAGTGTGGATCAAGGCTAGTTAGCATGCCTTTCACTGCCATTTCAAAGAGCTCTGCATCGGTGACATCCTCGACGTAGCCGCGACGAATGGCATCGAAGGTATCCGCAAAGAGTTGAAGCTCCTCAAACGAGGTGCTAACCGCTGGCGGTTTCTGTTCAGTCGGCTCATTCGTCTGTGCGATGGCGATGTATGACGAGCTGAGCACAAGCATTGCTACCAGTAAATGGGTACCTCCGTTGCCTAAGCGACGTTCTCTAGACTTAAAACCGATATGTGCCATGCGTATCTGCTACCTAATCCAATTGGCCGGATTGACCGGAGTGCCACCTGAGCGTATCTCAAAGTACAAGGCCGGCTCAGTAGCACCGCCACTTGAGCCAACGCGAGCAATGACCTCTCCCGGCGCCACCCACTCACCTGTCTCTTTGAGAAGGCTCTCGTTGTGCCCGTAAAGGCTCATCCAGCCATTACCGTGGTCAACGATGGTAAGCAAACCCTGTCCTCGTAGCCAGTCTGCGTAAATGACGCGTCCGTAATGAACTGACCGTACAGACGATCCCCGGTCCGCGGGGATCAGCCAGCCTTGCCATCTCAGATCACCGCGTTCTCGTTTCTGGCCGAACCAAGTCTTGCTAGCGCCATCAAGCGGCGCTCGCAGCTTGCCTGTGAGTGCGGCGAAATCATCGTATTCGCCTTCGAGAGACAGGTTGGCGAGACGCTCCAGAAGCTCGGCAAGTAGCGTGTTAAGTCGAACAGAATCGGCGCGAAGAGCAGCGACTTGTTTACCATCGCGGGCAAGCGATGCGGATAGCTGATCTACGAGCGCTTTCTGCTCTGAACGCTGATCCACTAGTTTTGCTCGGGTTTGCGTCAACGAGGCGCGGTCCTTTTCTTGTTCTTCCTGTACGGCCGCGAGTTGAACCCGGTTAGCATCGAGCTGGTACACCGCCGCCTCAAATTCATCGATGGTATCAAGCTGTTGATTAAGCAGTAGATTGAAGTAGGCGAGATTCCGCTCCGTTTCCTGTGGCGCACTGTCGCCAAACAGAATCTTAAGATCGCCACCCTTTTTCAATACTGAAAAGACGCCGATACTTGTCTCTAACGTTTCTTGTAGGCCATTTATTCGTCGTTCCACGCGTAATCCATCAGCTTCAAGCTCGTTGATGTCTCGTTGGCGTTGATCAAGGCTGGCCTGTGTTTTTCGCAAGGCTTCGTTGGCACGACCAATCGCGATGTCTGTATCGCGTAGCTGTGACTGGATTTCATCTTGCTTCTTTGATTGCGAGGTAATTAGCTGCTCAAGCGTCGCGATTTCATCGTTAATCGCTTTGATGGCGGCGCGTGCTTCAGCCTCACTTGTGAGTTCGTTACTGTTGGCAAAGGTGGGATAGGAGCCCAGTAGCATACTGGCACTCACCACGACTAGAGCTTGAATCCAAAGCCGAAAAAAAATCATTGTGAGTGACTAGGCAGAGAGCAGTGACTCACCGGTCATTGCGCTGGGTTTTGGGATGGCCATGAGATCAAGAACAGTGGGCGCGATATCGGCAAGCACCCCTGGTGCTGCTCTGAACTTTCGTCCCTGCTTTCCTATGTAAAACAGTGGCACGGGTTCCGTTGTGTGCTGTGTATGGGACTGTTCCGTATGGTGATCGTGCATTTGCTCGCAGTTGCCATGATCGGCTGTTATCAGCGCCTGACCGTCAGCTGCCAGCACCGCCTCCTCGACACGAGCGATACAGGCATCCAAGGTTTCCACGGCTTTCACCGCCGCTTCGAAATTACCTGTGTGACCAACCATGTCTCCATTGGCGAAGTTGACGACAATGAGTTCATGGGAACGATTTTCGATGCTCTCAATAATGGCGTCGGTCACTTCAACCGCCGACATCGCAGGTTTTAAATCGTAAGTGGCGACATCAGGGGAAGGAATAAGCACTCTCTCCTCGCCTTCGAACGCCGCCTCGCGACCACCGCTAAAGAAAAAGGTCACGTGCGCGTATTTCTCGGTTTCCGCTATTCGCGCCTGTCGTAAGCCATGAGAGGCGACGACGGCGCCGAGCGTGTCCTCGATGATGTCTGGTTCGAAAGCAACGCTCGCGTTAATACCCTCAAAGTATTCAGTGGCCGCAACGAAACGAGCCTTTGGAAGGTACTTGCGCTCAAACTCCGAGAATGCGGGTTCTGTCAGTGCCTCGGACAGCTGTCGCGCCCGGTCTGCTCGAAAGTTCATGAAGAGAATGCTGTCACCATCGTTAATTGTAACGGCTTCACCAATTCGACTCGGCGTCACAAATTCATCGTTTTCACCTCTTTCATAGGCGGCGGCAAGTGCATCGCTGGTGCAAGCATATTCGTAATCTGCGACGCCCTGCGTGATAAGGTCGTAAGCAGGCTCTGTGCGCGACCAGCGCTTATCTCGATCCATCGCAAAGTAGCGACCTTGAACGGTTGCTACTTTGCCAGTGCCTAATTCTCCGAATACATCATCGGCACGTGCCAGCGAGGCCGCGGCGCTTCGAGGAGGCATGTCTCTCCCGTCGAGGAAAGCGTGCAGGAATATCTGTTCTACTCCGCGCGCCTTGGCTAGTCGGAGGGCAGCGAAGATATGTTCTTCATGGCTGTGCACGCCACCGGGTGAGAGGAGACCAAACAGGTGTACGGCGGACTGAGTGGCTACGGCGGCATCAATCGCATCGGTGAGGGCTGGGTTGCTTGCAAACGTACCATCTTCGATGGCTTTGTCGATTCGGGTGATGCTTTGGTAAATAATGCGCCCTGACCCTAAGCTCATATGTCCGACTTCGGAGTTGCCCATCTGGCCTGACGGCAACCCAACGTCAAGTCCTGAGCCTGAAACAAGCGTCGACTCACCTGTTTCCCACAGGCGGTCGAAGTTCGGTGTTCGGGCATGGAAAATGGCGTTATTTTCTGGCGCTTGTCGATAACCGAACCCATCCAAGATGACTAGGACGGTAGGTGAGAACGCGTTGGTATTGGATGACATAGTTTCCCCTCAAGCTCACCTTATGAATTTTAGCCTGATGAATGTTACAGATCATCCCGTTAGACGGTGATTCTTCTACTGGAGAGCCATTGTTGAAGCACGTATACTTTGCGCTTTTCGCGCGTGCCCTCAAGGGCAGAAGCTAAATCAGAGAGCCCAACAGTGTCTTTTAGCCAGTTTCTAATTTTTGTCTCCGAGCAGTGGCTGTTGGTATGTGCGCTTTTACTGTCACTCAATCTCTTACTCTTTACCGAGTCCCGGAAGGCTGGGCCTGCGCTAAGCCCTCAGCAGGCGATTAATCTGACAAACAAGAGCGGTGGCATCTTTCTTGATGTGAGGGATTCGAAAGAGTTTAAGCGGGCGCACATAAGCGAAGCGATCAACATCCCCTCTGCGAATTTGCCGGGAAGAATGGGTGAGCTAGAGGCTTATAAAAACAAGCCCGTGATCGTGGTGTGCCGAATGGGTAGCAGTGCGTCAGCAGCAGTCAAACAGCTCAGGGCAAATGGCTTTGGTAATGCGCACCGAATGGGGGGTGGCATGATGAGCTGGGATGAACAGCGCTTGCCGGTAACCAACAAATGAATACTGTCACCATTTACACCACGCGATGGTGCCCTTTTTGTTTGCGAGCAAAGCACTTGCTGAACAGTAAGGGCGTGGCATTTGACGAGATTCCGGTTGATAGTAATCCAGGTCTGAGAGCCGAGATGGCTGCCACGGCTGGGGCGACGAGCGTACCTCAGATCTGGATAGGCGAACAGCACGTCGGTGGCTGCGATGAACTGTATGGCCTCGAGCGTCGTCAGCAATTAGATTCAATGCTTCGATCAGAAGCACCTTAAATATTAAGAAAGGAGTAACCGCGATGGCGGAAGATCAAGCTGCTGGGGCAGCGCAAGAGGAACAGGTTCAGCAGCAATTCACAATGCAGCGTATCTATGCGAAAGATGTATCGTTTGAGTCGCCGGCGTCTCCCGATATCTTTCGTCAGAACTGGCAGCCCAATGTTAATGTTGACTTGAACACACGTTCTTCAAAGGCAGATGATACCGGTAATCATGAGGTTGTCCTCACAATTACGGTTACAGCTAAGATGGAAGATAAGAATGCTTTCCTAGTAGAGGTGCAGCAAGCGGGTATCTTCCTCGCGGCGGGTATTGACGAGGAGCCACTTAAGCAACTTCTTGCAACTGTCGCTCCCAACATCCTGTTCCCATACGCTCGCGAAGCGATCGACGCACTGGTTATCAAGGGTGGTTTCCCTCCATTGATGTTGGCGCCCGTTAATTTCGATGCACTGTACCATCAGGCGATGGCTCAGGGTGGTTCTATACAAGGCGGTGAGCAGCCAGCGGACGGCTCTACGCACTGATTAGGGGTTCTGGCTGAGTTTGCGGGTGAGGGTGTTTCGGCCCCAACCCAAAAGCTCAGCGGCCTCGGCTTTTCTCCCCGCGGTATGTTCTAAAGCGGCGTTCATCATGATTGACTCTATTTGAGGCATGGCTTGTTTGAGCACGTTAGTCTCACCTGCGAGTAACTTTGCTCTCACCCAGTCAGACAGCTGCTTTTCCCAAGAGACAGACCCCGTCCCCTCACTGTCGGCGCCCATGGTGAGTTCGGGCGGCAGATCATTCATTAGAATCGTATTACCTGCTGCCATGACCGTTAGCCACCGGCATGTATTCTCTAGTTGTCGGACGTTACCAGGCCAGTCGAGCGCGCTGAGGTAGTCACGTACCTGGTCAGATACTTCTTTCGTTGGGACTCCCAGTTCTGACGCGGCTTTACTCAGAAAATGGTTGAGCAGTAAGGGTATATCTTCGCTTCTCTCAGATAGCCTGGGCACGTTAATACCAATCACATTCAGTCGATGGTAGAGGTCTTCCCTAAACGAGCCCTGCTCGACGAGCTTGCGAAGGTCCTGATGGGTCGCAGCAATAACGCGGACGTCAGTCTTGATCGCGCTCGCACCCCCAACGCGGTAGAACTCACCCTCGGCAAGGACTCTCAATAGACGGGTCTGCGTGTCATGTGGCATGTCGCCGATTTCGTCTAGAAAGAGAGTGCCGCCATTGGCTTGCTCGAAGCGGCCTTCGCGTCGTCCCGATGCGCCCGTAAATGAGCCTTTCTCGTGCCCAAAAAGTTCGGACTCCATCAAATCCTTGGGTACGGCTGCCATGTTGAGCGCAACAAAAGGTGCGCTTGCCCTTGGGCTGTGACGGTGCAGAGCTCGCGCGACCAGCTCCTTGCCTGACCCTGACTGGCCACTGATCAGTACGGTGATCGAGCTCTGTGATAGGCGGCCGATGGCTCTGAAGACCTCTTGCATGGCCGGCGCGTTTCCAATGATTTCCTTGTCACCAGTACCCAGCGTCTTGCCGTTGCCGGGTAATTTATTCGTGTGTGCGAGTGCTCGAGCGGCGACCTCAAGCATTTCATCGATATCGAACGGCTTAGGTAGGTATTCGAAAGCGCCTGATTCATAAGAGGTCACTGCGCTGTCCAAGTCAGAGTGTGCAGTGGTGATGATGACGGGCACATCGGGGATGATCGATTTCAGCTCCCCGAGGAGGGCCAAACCGTCCATACCAGGCATACGAATATCGCTGATAATCGCCTTGGGCGTCGCTGTTTTGAGTGCCTCGAGTAAGTCATCGGCGCATTCGAAGCTGTTACAGTAAATATCTTCGCCTGACAGCGCCTTCTCGATGACCCAGCGTATCGAGCTGTCGTCATCAACCACCCAAATTTCGTTTGAATCAGTCATGCAGTTCTTCCATTGGTACTAGCAGCGTGAAGCAGGTATTGCCTGGCTCACTAACTGCTTGGATAACGCCGCCGTGGCGAGTGAGTGTGAGTTGTGCGATGGACAGTCCAAGACCTGAGCCCTCGGGTCTCGAGGTGACCATGGGTAGGAAAATGGATGACATCAGGTCATTGGGTATGCCAGGCCCGTTGTCGATAATGTCAATAGCGCAAACGAGCTTATGCCGATGTCCGTTTAATGTGTATTGGCGTCGACTGCGTGTTTTGATCGTGATCTGGCAGTCTGTTTTCGATGCCTCCCACGCATTCCTGATGATATTGAGAATGGCTTGCGTTAGCTGATCGGCATCGGCCGAAAACTCGGGGAGGCTCGGGTCGTAGTCTCTGATGACAGTCAGCGCCTCATTGGCTTCGGCTTCCATTAATTGCCGAACCCGTTCGGTGACCTCGTGGATGTTGATAGGCCGCTTATCCAGTGACTCTCGGGGACCAAGCATGCGGTCAACGAGGGCTTGTAGACGATCAACCTCTGAAATAATGATGTTGGCGTACTCGTCCAGCTCGCTGTCATCGAATTTTCTAGCCATCAACTGCGCTGCACCACGAATGCCACCTAGTGGATTCTTTACCTCATGCGCCATGCCTTTAACGACATTGTGCAGTCGCTGCTGTGCTTCGCGCAGGTTTTCGGTCTCGCTGATCGCGCGGGCGCGATCCAATGGCGACATTTCTAGCAAGATCCGCGAATCATGTTCGTAATTAAGTGGGGTGATCACGACATCAACCGTGATTTCTTTTCCTGTTTTCAGCACAATCTTCAGATCGCGGCTGACCGCTGGTAGGCGTGTTCTTACTGCATTCGATAGTGTTTCATGCCATTGGATGGCGCCTTGACCAATAGCGTGGGCTAGCTCATCAAATGGGTTGCCTGAGGCTCGCTGGAGCGACGTTTCCAGTAGCACCTGCGCGGACTGGTTCAGGGTATCAACCACACCGTGCTCATCGATAAGGACAATGCAGGTGGTTAAAGAATCGAGATCGAATCCTGACGTGTAGTTCATCTCGGTGCTGCCCTTAATATGGAGGGTCGCAGCACAAATACCGTAATTTTCTCGGATTCACTGAGTGTCTTGCGGGCGCTGGAAAGTCGACGCACCTGAAGCGTGTGTGGGCCACGGATAACACAGGTAAGGGTCCAGACTCCGCTTGTCTGCGGGACCTCCACCATCTCGTCATCTAAATAAAGTGCGAGTAATTCACCGTCGGTCAAGGGTGCGCTTAGCTCTGCAGTCACGTCGAAAATGCCAGCACCCATTGGAATAGTGGCATTGTTAAGGGGTGAGGTAATGGCAACTGTGCGGGCCAGAGACTGATCGACCGACTTAGCCGCTAGGCTCGTTATCGGTTGGCTTAACCCCGGCATCGAATTTGTCGAATTGGGTTGTACGACAGTACTTTCTACACCTGACTTTATTGCTGGCGGCACATCGCTGAATGTCACAACGCCGTTTTGGTCTACCGACTTATAAATTTGCGCGCTCGCAGTTAACGACACCGACGACAGCGCCAAGCTGTTAAGCGTCCAAATTTTGATGATGTTTCGGTCAATTCTATTCATGCAGCGAGGCACTTGCACTGTTTCAGGGCAGAGAATGAAAGGCTAATTGTTCCCATAAAATTTAGAGCCAAAAAAAAGCCCGCAGTATGTCGCGGGCTTTCCTGTTGTGACATCACACTGAGTAGTACATGTCGAACTCAACGGGGTGAGTTGTCATGTTCAAACGCTCAACTTCTTCACGCTTAAGTTCGATGTAGCCATCGATCATGTCGTTGGTGAATACACCACCTGCCGTTAAGAAGTCGCGATCCGCATCGAGTGCATCGAGTGCCATCTCAAAGGTTGATGCAACCGTTGGAATGGCTGCCGCTTCCTCTGCCGGCAGATCATAGAGATCCTTATCTGCCGCATCGCCCGGGTGGATCTTGTTCTGAATGCCATCAATACCGGCCATTAGCATGGCGGCAAAGCACAGATACGGGTTGGCCGTTGGATCGCCGAAACGAACCTCGATACGCTTGCCTTTGGGCGACGGCTCGTAAGGAATTCGGATTGATGCCGACCGGTTTCGCGCTGAGTATGCCAGCATGACGGGAGCCTCGAAGCCAGGAACTAGACGCTTGTAGCTATTGGTTGACGCATTTGCGAAGGCGTTAATAGCACGCGCGTGCTTGATGATGCCGCCGATGTAGTAGAGCGCTGTCTCTGACAGACCTGCGTACTCGTCACCTGCGAAGGTGTTAACGCCGCCTTTAGACACACTTTGGTGAACGTGCATACCTGATCCGTTGTCACCAACGAGTGGCTTTGGCATGAAAGTCGCCGTTTTGCCGTACGCGTGCGCAACGTTGTGCACGCAGTACTTCAGGATTTGAACTTCGTCGGCTTTCGCAACGAGTGTGTTGAATCGGATGCCGATCTCACACTGGCCTGCTGTACCTACTTCGTGGTGGTGTACTTCCACGTCTAGCCCCATTTGCTCCATTGCTGAGCACATAGCGGCGCGGATGTCGTGCAGCGAGTCAACCGGTGGCACAGGGAAGTAGCCGCCCTTTACGCTAGGACGGTGGCCAGTATTACCTTCCTCGAAGTCGTCGTTTGATGCCCAAGCTGCCTCTTCAGAGTCGATGGCGTAGCTTGCGCCCTGCATTTCAACTTTAAATTTTACGTCATCGAAGACGAAGAATTCCGGCTCCGGACCGAAAAATGCCGTGTCACCAAGACCTGTTGAAGTGAGGTATGCCTCAGCACGCTTTGCCACGCTGCGAGGGTCCCGCTCGTAGCCCTGCATGGTTGAGGGCTCAACAATATCGCATCGTAGGATGACAGTGGCGTCATCGGTAAAAGGGTCGATGATTGATGTGCTGTCATCGGGCATGAGGATCATGTCTGATTCATTAATGCCTTTCCAACCGGCAATCGATGAGCCATCGAACATCTTTCCATCTTCGAAGAAATCTTCGTCTACCTGATTTGCAGGAATGCTGACGTGTTGTTCTTTGCCTCGTGTGTCTGTAAATCGCAGGTCCACCCAGCGAATATCGTTATCTTTTATGAGAGTGAGCGTCCGCTCTGACATGTTGCCTCCTAAGGACTGTATTAGCCGATCTAATCGGTATGTATGTGCGTAAGTTTAAGCAATGCACCTTTGCTGACATAATGTTAGCAAACGGTGTGCCAGCATAAACGCAGCACCTTAATTTACTTAAAATACTGATTTTATTTAATTTTTTTGAAAATTATAGAGAAGCGAGTATTTTTGTATGCACAATATTAGTGCATTGCCAAAAGTATCGCACTTATTTAGTGCAATTTGCCGAGCGTCTTGAAAGAGGCTAACAACGCTTCGGGCTGTGGGGTCTCGGCAGAATTACCAAGCCTATACCGTAGTCGACTGTGGTACAGTCCGCGCGCCTTACGCCACCACCAACACGCCACCACACATTGAGAGTTAAGAAGTGATTGAGAATCTTCGAAATATCGCGATTATCGCGCACGTTGATCATGGCAAAACGACACTCGTTGATTGTTTGTTACAACAGTCGGGAACGCTCGATCGCAAGAGTCAGGGCGCCGAGCGCATCATGGATTCTAATGATCAAGAGCGGGAGCGTGGGATTACTATCCTAGCGAAAAACACCGCGATTAAGTGGAATGACTACCGAATTAATATTGTCGATACGCCCGGGCACGCGGATTTTGGCGGCGAGGTGGAACGCGTCCTGTCTATGGTAGATAGCGTGCTGTTGATTGTTGACGCCGTTGACGGACCCATGCCGCAAACACGGTTTGTAACATCGAAGGCGTTTGAACGAGGCTTAAATCCCATCGTCGTCGTCAACAAAATTGATCGTCCGGGTGCGCGTCCTGATTGGGTCATAGATCAAGTCTTCGATCTCTTTGATTCGTTGGGTGCGACCGATGAGCAACTAGATTTTCCGATCATGTACGCCTCAGCCCTCAACGGCATTGCAGGCGATGACCCCGATAACATGTCAGATGACATGGAGCCGCTGTTCCAGATGATCGTCGATCACGTATCTGCGCCCGAAGTGAATTCTGACGACCCATTTCAAATGCAGATTTCCGCCCTCGATTACAACAGCTATTTAGGCGTCATTGGGGTCGGAAGAATCACCCGCGGCAAGTTGTCGCCAAATACCCAAGTGTCTGTTGTTGATCGTGATACGAGTTTCCGCACCGGAAAAATCCTTCAGGTTATGGGTTATCACGGACTCGAGCGAATCGAGGTGGAGACGGCGGAAGCGGGTGACATCGTATGCGTCACTGGGATTGATGCGCTCAATATTTCTGACACGTTGTGCGACCCCGCAGCGGCCGAAGCTCTGCCTCCACTGTCTGTGGACGAGCCGACGGTCAGTATGACATTCCAGGTCAATGATTCTCCCTTCGCAGGGCTAGAGGGCAAGTTTGTCACCTCGCGCAACATCAAGGAGCGTCTCGACAGGGAGCTTATACACAATGTGGCACTCCGAGTTGAGCAGGGCGACAGTCCAGACAAATTTGTTGTGTCTGGGCGTGGCGAGCTGCATTTGTCAGTTTTGATTGAGAGCATGCGGCGCGAGGGTTTTGAGCTCGGTGTCTCGCGACCTGAAGTTATCCAGAAGGAAATCGACGGCCAGCTTTGCGAGCCTTACGAGCAGTTGGTTATTGATTGTGAGTCCGAACACCAGGGTGGTGTCATGGAAGAGCTCGGGCAGCGCCGGGCAGAGATGAAAAACATGGTCCAAGACGCGAGTGGCCGTGTTCGATTGGAATTCATCGTCCCCGCGCGAGGGTTGATTGGCCTCCGCTCAATGTTCATGACGCTCACCTCGGGGAGTGGCATTATGACGCACGTTTTTGACCACTACGGGCCGGTAAGCAAAGCGGAGCTGGCGCAGCGCAATAACGGCGTGCTCGTCTCCATGGTGAAAGGCAAGACGCTTGCCTACGCGCTTTACAGCCTGCAAGACAGGGGTCGTCTGTTCATCGAGGCAAACGTTGAGGTGTACGAAGGCCAGATTATGGGCCTTCACAGTCGAAGCAATGATCTGGTCGTGAATCCAACCAAGGCCAAGCAGCTAACCAACGTCAGAGCATCGGGTACCGATGAGGCACTGATACTGACGCCGCCTGTCTTACACTCGCTCGAGCAAGCCTTGGAGTTCATTGACTCCGATGAGCTGGTAGAGGTTACCCCAGACAGTATTCGTCTTCGCAAAAAGCTGCTTCTAGAGCACGAGCGCAAGCGAGCTTCGCGCGCTGCCGCCTAAGTTAAAGGCCCGGTTTTAGCATCTCGTAGTGAGGGATATCGTCCTCCATGTAGGGCCCATGGATGGTCTCGAACCCGAGCGCCTCATAGAATCCTTTGAGGTAGCCCTGGCCGCTAATTCTGATGCCTGAATTCCATCGAGATTCACAGAAAGCAATTCCTATCTGCATCAGCTCGGCACCCCGACGCTGCCCTCGGAGTGACTCGGGAATGACTACCCTGCCAATAGAGCATTCGTCGTAACTTACTCCGGGTGGCACAACTCGCATCGTTGCCACTAGGTCATCGCCCATGTGTCCCGTCAGGTGCCAGCTGACGATATCTTTTTGGTCTGGGTCTTTGTACGGACAGGCTTGCTCAACGACAAATACGTCAGCTCGCAGCATGAGAATGTCATGCCATGCCGCTGCCGACATTGTGTCGAAGTGGCGCCACCGCCAGTTAATTTGTTCCATGCTAGGGTCGCTGCTATGAGATAATCTGTGCGTGCGAAGGCTATCACGACGCGACGCGTCTGCGCCCACAAAACGAGCGATTTGTTGTCAAAGGTAATTCGGTTTTATGTCAGACCTCTTTAACGCCCCTCAAGCTACCGAAACCCTCTCCTTAAAGGAGTATGCGGAGAAGGCCTACCTCGATTATTCGATGTACGTCATTCTCGATCGTGCCCTTCCGCACGTGGGCGACGGTTTAAAACCTGTTCAGCGAAGAATCGTCTACGCGATGAGCGAGCTGGGACTGAAGTCCTCTGCCAAGTATAAGAAGTCGGCCCGAACCGTGGGTGACGTCATTGGTAAGTTCCACCCGCATGGTGACAGTGCCGCTTACGAGGCGATGGTCTTGATGGCGCAGGACTTTTCGTATCGATATCCGCTCATTGATGGGCAGGGAAATTGGGGCTCAGCAGATGATCCCAAGTCATTTGCTGCTATGCGGTATACCGAATCCAAACTCACCAAATATGCTGACGTGCTTTTAGGAGAGATGGGTCAAGGCACGGTGGATTGGCAGCCGAACTTTGATGGCAGCCTTGATGAGCCTATGGTGCTTCCTGCACAGGTGCCCAACCTTCTGCTCAATGGCACGACAGGTATTGCAGTTGGTATGGCGACCGACATTCCGCCTCACAACTTGCGCGAAGTTGTCAACGCGACCATTCATCTTCTCGATCATCCAGACGCCACGATTGATTCGCTCTGTGGTCATATTCAGGCACCCGACTTCCCCACCGATGCTGAAATCACGACGTCAGCCGAGGAGGTCCGGGATATATACCGGACTGGGCGTGGTAGCATTCGCATGCGTGCAGCCTGGCAACGCGAAGATGGCGCCGTTGTTCTTCATGCGCTGCCTTATCAAGTGTCAGGGTCCAAAGTACTTGAGCAAATTGCTGCTCAGATGCAGGCTAAGAAACTACCGATGGTGTCGGATCTGCGCGATGAATCAGACCACGAGCATCCAACGCGGCTGGTGATTGTCCCGCGCTCCAACCGGGTCGACCTCGACGCCATGATGAGCCACTTGTTTGCCACGACCGATCTGGAACGAACCTATCGCGTGAATCTCAACGTCATTGGCATGAACGGGCGGCCGGGTGTGCGCTCACTCGATATGTTGCTGCGCGACTGGGTTCAGTTCCGGCGACACACTGTCCGCAGACGCCTCGAGTACCGGCTCGAGAGAGTACTCAAGCGACTGCATATTCTGGAAGGTTATCTTGTTGCCTATCTACACATCGATGAGGTGATTCGAATTATCCGAGAAGAGGAAGAGCCCAAGCATGAGCTGATGGCGAGATTCTCGCTATCTGATATTCAGGCTGATGCCATTCTCGACTTAAAGCTCCGGAATCTGGCGAAGCTCGAGGAGATGAAAATCCGAGGCGAGCAGTCCGAGCTGAGCGACGAGCGAGACTCACTTCAAAAAACGTTGGGCAGTAATGCCCTGATGACCAAGCTCATTCGAGGTGAGCTGATCGCTATTGCTGATGAGTATGGCGACGATCGCCGGTCACGCTTGGTGCAGGTTGAGGAAGCCAAGGCCTTCTCCGAGCTCGAGCTCACCAGTGCCGACCCTATGACGGTAGTTCTGTCAGAAAAAGGTTGGATTCGTGCTGCAAAAGGTCATGACATCGATCCTGAGACGCTTAACTACAAGTCCGGCGATACCTATAAGTTTTCTGCACTGGGGCGTAGCAACCAGACTACGGTGGTATTTGATTCGACCGGTAGGGCCTACTCGTTGCCGACACATCAACTCCCATCGGCGCGAGGCCAGGGTGAGCCTTTGACGGGACGAATTGCACCTCCCTCGGGCGCCACTTTTGAAGGGCTGATGACGGGAACAGAGCATCAAAAGTTCTTGCTGGCCACCGACGCCGGCTATGGGTTTGTCGCCAAGTTCGGCGATCTTGTAGCCAAGAACAAAGCGGGCAAGGCTGTATTGAGCTTGCCTAAAGGTTCACAGGTAATGCCGCCCGTTATTGTGCCTGAGCGACAGAATTTACTGGTTGCGGCAGCGACGTCTGAGGGTCGATTATTGGTATTCCCACTGGCGGATTTGCCGGAGCTCGCCAAGGGCAAGGGAAACAAAATCATAGGCATTCCCTCGGCTAGAGCGCAGGCCCGCGAGGAGCTACTCGCGGGGCTCCTGGTGTTCGGAGATGGTGATGTGGTGCAGGTGCAGTCGGGTCGCCAATATCTAAAGCTAAAACTCTCTGATCTCGAGAACTACCGTGGAGAGCGTGGTCGCCGAGGCAATCGACTACCTAAGGGGTTCCAGAAGGTCAGTGGGCTAGCAATCGCTGACGGTTAAAACGGAAGATCAGACTGCTCACCCACATCGGGGAAAAGCCGTCGCTGCAGTAGTTTGCTCTGTTTATCTAGCTCGGGCAGAAGTTCCGGGGTGGGTGAACCCAGCTGGGTGTCGCCGTCCGCTGTCTCGATAACGTCAAACAAAGCCTCAACCTGATCGCTTTCTAAAATCGAGGGTGCAAGCTTTACCGATGAGCCTGCCCGCTGCGCCATAGTTAGTGTTTCATCGATCACCGTTTGGTTGTAAAGGTTGGCATAGGCTGATCCCCGCTCACCACGCCCCATATCACTGCGTCCGACACCAATTCCACAGATAAATTTTCGCCGCTGGCTTCGCTCAGCTACTGCTAATAGGTGCTGCAGTAACGTGCTTGCGACAACGGCTCGGGTATCGGGTGTCATGCCTCGTTTAGTTCCTTCGAAAAAGAGCGTCAAGCTCTCAGGCCTGACAGTTTGAACGTCGCCGTCGAGTAGTTGCGCGACCGCTTTTACCAGCGTTTCGTATGTACCAACATAATTTGCGAGAGTGATTTCATCGACGGTATCAATGTATTTGCCGAGGTGGTCGAGACTGATAGTTGTGACGGCCATTGAGTTGAGTGAAGTCTCGTCAACGACCTCGCCATTGGCTGGACTGATGAGATCGAGCGGAAGATCATCGATTGCGGTCTCTATTTGCGCCAGTGCGTCGAGACCATCATCAACTTGCCCCGAGTGTGCGATACGTCCGAGGATCGCTCTGAGCCGACGCGATTGCGATCTGGAAATCGACACTGCACCCGCGTAACTGAACATGGCTAACACGAGACTGAGTGCAGAGACAGTCCATTGCACGGATGAGTTCAACGTCACGCGTTCCAGTTGCACGGTCAACTGCCCCGCAATGTCTGGGCCGATTCTAAGTGGAGCATGGTACAGCTGCTCTGCGTTGGCGAGGGATCCCAATACCAAAAGGTACTCGCCGTCCACATCGGAAATTGCCGCACCACTGACGACGTCGGAAGACAGTAATTTATTGAGTTCGCTTGTGGCTGTGAGCATGTCATCTGAGGCGACTAGCCCAGCTGTGCGTGATACCACGGCATTCAACAGCGCTTCTGCGTGAAGGGCGCGCGCCTCTTCTTCTGAATGAGCTTTTGAGGCGAGAGTTAAGGTCAGTGTTATTTGCGCTGCTAAAAAAACGGCAGCGGCGGCAAGCAAGCCAGTCTTTTGGCCTATATCTAAACGTTCCCAGAAGACCACTACTTCCTGCTCCCTAAAATCTGAGGTTTTCGCGCAACGCTGGCAATGTCGTGCGTGTCTCAGGGTATCATGACCCCCCCGGAAGCGACGTCAAAAATAGGTCAATGCATATTACGATTCTGGCAAATCGGCCTGCCATGCCGAACTTGCCTACGGTCACGGCATTTTTGAAAGAACAGCAGATTCGGATTGTCGATGCCGAAACGCTGCCTGTTGCTAAAACGTTAGCCAGCACTCGTTGTGCAGAGCGCTGGCACCTTCAGTCCGATTCAGCAGACCTCGAGTCGATAGCGTGGTCCGATCTGGGCCTTGCCGACCACGTGGACGTCAATTTTCAGCATCAGTCAGATGCAATCTCAGATATTAAACTTGCTGTGTTCGATATGGATTCGACACTTATTCAGTGCGAGGTCATTGATGAGTTGGCGGCTCGTGCTGGCGTAGGCGAGCAAGTAGCGGCCATCACCGAGCGCGCCATGCGAGGAGAGTTGGACTTTAGTCAAAGCTTTGCGGAGCGATTGGGTCTGCTACGTAATCTTGATGCCGGCACGGCAGTGGAGATAGCCAAGGATCTGCCTTACACCGACGGTGCGCGAGAGCTGATGACCACCTTGCGCGCACGGGGCGTTAGAACGGTCATTCTCTCAGGCGGCTTCAATTTGTTTGCTGACCACGTTGCGACTGAACTGGGAATGGATGAGTACTTTACCAACAAGCTGGAGTCTGTTAACAGCCTGTTAACGGGTGTCGCGATCCCACCCATCGTCGATGCCGAGTACAAAGAGGCCAAGTTACGTGAAATAGCCGACTCAATGGGTATTACGTTGCGCCAGACTTTAGCCGTGGGCGATGGTGCAAATGATCTCAAAATGCTCAATGCGGCTGGCATTGGCGTCGCTTTTAGAGCCAAGCCCGTGGTGAGGGCGCAGGCGCGGTATCAGATATCAACGGTGGGTTTGGACGGAGCCCTCTACTTTTTGGGTAATAGGCCTAGCTAACAGCGGACCCTGCTCGCCGATTTGTGTGTCTCTAAGGTATGATCGCGCCATTACTGGTGCCGTGAGGTTTGGATCTAATGCCCAATTTTTCTACCAACGAATTTAAACCCGGACTCAAGGTCATGCTCGATAATGAGCCGTGCTCCATCTTAGAGAACGAGTACGTTAAGCCCGGAAAAGGGCAGGCGTTTAACAGAGTCAAGCTGCGCAACCTTCGCTCGGGCCGTGTTCTGGAGAAGACCTTTAAATCAGGTGATTCGCTCGAGGGCGCTGACGTGCTGGATATTGATCTTGAGTACTCCTACACCGACGGCGAATTTTGGTACTTTATGGACCCCAACACGTTTGAGCAGCACTCAGCGGACAAGGCAGCCGTCGCGGATGCTGAGAAGTGGTTAAAAGAGCAGGAAAAGTTTGAAGTAACCTTATTTAACGGCGCGCCGCTAACCGTGACTCCTCCAAACTTTATCGAGCTTGAAATTACTGAAACCGATCCCGGTCTAAAAGGTGACACTGCGCAAGGTGGGAGTAAGCCCGCAACCTTGTCCACGGGTGCGGTAGTACGCGTTCCCCTGTTCTTGTCCGAGGGAGAAGTTATCCGGGTTGATACCCGAAGCGGCGAGTACGTAAGCCGAGCCAGCAAAGCCTGACGTAAACACCGGCGATGTCTGAATGGGAACCGAGTGCAGGCATCGATGAGCTGCGCGCTCGCGCTGCTATGCTTGCCGAAGTCAGGGCGTTTTTGTCATCGCGCGGCGTGATGGAAGTCGACACCCCCTTACTCGGGCAGTTTGCAATCACGGACCCCAACATCGAGCTGTTTGAGGTGGCGACACCCGAAGGGACGCGGTTTTTACAGAGCTCACCCGAGTATGCGATGAAGCGACTACTCGCTTCTGGGGCCGGTGATATCTTCCAGCTTGGTAAGGTATTTAGATCCGGCGAGCATGGCGGTCGGCACAATCCCGAATTCGTTATGCTGGAGTGGTATCGGGTCGACTGGACGCATTATCAACTGATGCGGGAGGTCGCTGAGTTGATTGCCGAGACTTTGCAGCTTTCCTCATGGCAAATTTGGTCGCTCGAAGCCCTGCTCGATCATTTTTGCCAAATTAACCTCCATGAAGCGACCGAGCGAGAGCTGAAGGTAGCGGCTGTGAATGCTGGTATAGACGCGGTGGGTGAACTCGGTAAGCTCGAATACGTCGACCTCCTGATGACCCACGTCGTGGAGCCCGGCATTGCACCATGGGGGCTCGTGTTCATTACCGATTTTCTTGAACAGCAAGCAGCGCTCTCTCGCGTCATCGAACGTGACGGCAATTTGGTTGCCGCGCGATTTGAGGCTTATGTGCGCGGTGTTGAGCTCGCCAATGGTTATTGGGAAGAGTCGGACCCCAATATTTTGACGAAACGTTTTGAGGCGGATAATGGCGTGAGAGTCTCCCGAAGCCAGCGTGTTCGCGAGATTGATGAGCGGTTGATTAGCGCCTCGAGGGCAGGGGTGCCGGATTGTGCTGGGGTGGCAGTTGGATTCGATCGCCTGTTGATGCTGGCGCAAGGGCGCTCAGAACTTTCTCAGGTCATGCCCTTTTCGTGGTCGCTCGCCTGACGCGATAGCAGTGCGAGCACTTTGATTGGAGAGTAGTGGTTTTAGCTCAACGGTTTATCACGCCTGACGATGCTATTGATGCTTTGCAACGAGCTTAGAAAATGAGCGCAGGTGTGTAACCGTCAATGAAGGCTTTCGGTGGTCGTTTGGGTTTCCCCGTTGAAATTTCAATGCAGACGAATTGGAGCTTGGCTCGAAGGACGGTTTCTCCCGTGGCTACCGAGCGTATTTGCATCTGACGCTCCATGAGCATGCGTCGGTCCCAAGTGGTAATCCAGGTCCCTACCTCGAGCTCCTCGCCCAGTCGTGTTGCCAAAAGGTATTGATACTCGGCTTTGGTAAGCGCCATCGCTCTGTCGAGTGATCGATATGCATCAGCACCTAAGCCAAGGTCCGTGGTGTGTGCCCAGGCGGTCTCGTTGCACCAAGTTACGTATTGCGTGTTGTTGGTGTGCTCAAGCGCATCAATGTGCTCAGCCTCTACCGTGAACCGTAAAATGAAGGGTGCTTCGTGATCCCAGCTCATGCCGGTTGGGGTGCTGCGGGCTTCTGTTTAAACGCAAGGTAGCCGAATCCAATTGCGATCAGCGGGCAGGCGAGATTGAAGAAAGCGTAGGGCGCATAGTCGAAGGTTGCTACGCCCAGGGTCGCGGCCATATAAGCACCACAGGTATTCCATGGAATCAAAGCCGACGTCATGGTTGCAGAGTCTTCGAGCGTTCGCGAAAGATTTTCTCGACTCAACCCACGGTCGTCGTAGGTGCTACTGAAAAGCCTGCCCGGTAATGCAATCGCAAGGAACTGATCAGCGGCAAGAATATTTGTGATAAAGCCACCGGTTACTGTGGCCGCAACAAGGTCCCCCGCAGACTTTACCAAGGTGAGAACACTGTCCAGGATTTGCTTTAGGATGCCGGTGCGTTCCAGCACGCCACCGAAGGCAAGTGCACTGACAATCAACCAAACCGTGTTTAGCATGCTGGCGATGCCGCCTTTACTGATGAGGCGGTTTAGTTCCTCGTTTGTCGTTGTTCCCTCGGAGCCGGCAAATAGCGTTCGCCACAAGCCCTCTACCACGGGTATGGCTGCCTCTGGGTTTGCCATTAATGCAAATTTCCGCACGACGTCAGTCTGAAAAGTCAGCGCCGTCAGTATCCC
>Ga0163109_10000788_pt1 | contig 25185 bp, 27 predicted proteins | sample CRUFie1St13metaG_FD_108704 | JGI IMG/M metagenome (GOLD analysis project Ga0163109, IMG submission 108704) | Marine microbial communities from the Costa Rica Dome - CRUD Field 142mm St13 metaG | ecosystem: Environmental > Aquatic > Marine > Oceanic > Photic zone | place: Costa Rica: the Eastern... | reverse complement strand
TGCAATAGTTGTTCCGCTAATTGCATAAATTGTAGGATTGCCCCCAGAATATTGATCAAAAGTATATGTTGAAGTACCACCAGAACCAACAACCAATTGTGTAATTGCTGGCAAGTAAACATCTGAAATCTTTAATCCTGCCGATGTTGCATCACCTAAGTCGTCAAAGTCAGTTGCTCCACCGCCTGATGCTGTAATAGTAACACTGTCTCCACTTGCATTTGTTGTAAGTGTAATGTTTGTACCTGCTGTAAGTGTTAGTGTGTCAGTTGGAGTGTCTGCTACAACATCACTTTGTCCTGCTACCATAATAGTAGAGAACGCATTTTGGTTTACATCACCGCCGCCACCTGATGCTGATGGTGCCCAGTTACTACCGTTCCAAGAAAGTACTTGTCCGCTTGATGGTGCAACAGTTGTTGTGTCAACATCACTTAGTGCATCAATAGACAATGAACCAATTCCTGTGATGTATCCTGCACCGTTAATTAACTGATTGTTATTTGATGGAATACTTGGAGTACCTGTAAGTGAGCTATATGCTCCATCAAAAGCATCTGTAATTCCATAACCTGCAATTGTAGTTGGTTTGCTTGTTATGTCAGTAAATGCTACACTTGTTAAGAAACTTGAAAGATTAGGTGGTGTGTAAGTAAACACACCTGTTGAATCATTATATGCAAGTCCACCGTTACCTGATGCTGTTGCATTAGCACCAATGCTTAAGGCTGTAAGTGCTAACACACTAGGTTTGTTACTTAGGTTATTATAATTTAAAAAGTATGAACTGTCAAAACCATCTAGTGTATCTGCATCAGTACCTGCGCCACCTGTTGTACTATCAACACCTGGCACCCAAGATGTACCGTTCCACTTTAGAACTTGTCCTGTTGTTGGTACTGTTGTTGTAGTATCTACATCTGATAAAAAGTCAATTGAAAAAGGAATCATATCAAGCGTTACTTTATCTAACGCTGCATCACCCACTGATTGAATATTTGTTCCGCCAACAAGTGTCAATGTATCTGTTGAAGCATCTGCTACAACATCTGCACCTGTGTCAGTTGAGATAGTTGAAAATATATTTCCGCCTGCTCCGCCGCCGCTTGATGTTAGTGTAACCGTATCTGTACTAGCATTTGTAGTGATAGACATTCCTGTGCCAGCAACTAGTGTTAGTGTATCTGCTGCACTGTCTGCTGAAACGTTATCTTGTCCTGATACTGAAATAGTAGCAAATGATAGGCTTGAACCACCGCCGCCACCGCCTCCACCAGAGATAACGATATCCCAAGTTGTACCGTTCCATTGCCATGTAACGCCACCGCTTGTATATTGGTCTCCTACTAAAGGACTGTTTGGAAATGCTAGTGCCATAATATTTGTTCCTCTACTGTATTTATGCGATACCTAAGTTTGTGATAGTAACACTGCCTTCAATTTTGTGTGACTCATCTGTCTTATATTTGTTGTATAATATTCTACCTTCAGAACCCATAATGCTAGTAGTATATGCATTATAATCATTTGAAAGTCCTGTTGAATACATTGCTTGTGGTGAATTTGCTTCTATTTCTTGCTTTAATTGTGCTGGTGTTAGTTCAGGCTTTGCTTGTAAATGTAATGCTCCTACACCACATACTTGCGGACATGCCATACTTGTACCACTAATAGATTGCTGTCCAAACGAAGGATCTAATTTATATGGTGTTGGGCCACCTATTTCTGATATCTGTGAACATGCACTAATAATATTTGTACCAGGTGCCCATATTGTTACTGCTGGGCCTTTCATACTGTCTGGCTTTGTTACATCTTGATCGTTAAGAATTCTACTGTCAATGTTTCCTACGTTAAATGCTCCTGTTGCATATGGAGAAGGAGGTCTATTGTAAAACTGTGTTCCGTAACTAGTCCACGAAACTGTGTTATTATAATCAATTTCTCCTGAAGTTGTAACTTTGTAGTAATCATTTCCTGCTGCAATACAAACATGTACTCCTGCGTTAATAAGTTCTTCTACATCAGCATCAACTGATGCAACCTGTACAGGTATTTTCCATCTTGAACCTACATAAGGTACAACACCTGTGTTTGCCCATAGGTCGGCAACGGTATTGTATGTTGTTCCCCAAAACCAAGTAGTTCCTCTGTAACTTCCACCTACTGGCGTTGTTGCAGCAGGAATATTAGTTCCGTATCCCCAACTCATATTAACAATAGTTGGTCTTTTATATCCTGTGCTTGTAACTGGTTTGTTATTGTGCCATTCTCTAATAATATCAAAACAATCTGAAATAGGAATACCGCCATTAGGATCTGCTGTTCCTGGAATCATCTTTACTGCATATATTTTTGCATTCTTTGCCCAGCCAAATGTTTTACCTGCAACTGTACCAGCGCAGTGTGTTCCATGGCCGTGATAGTCTGTGTAATGTTCTGCAGGCATTGAGCCGCCACCGCTGAATCCATTATACCAGTCTAGCTCAACTAATCTAGAAACACCGTTAGCATCTTGCCATTCTGGATGTAAGGGTTCAATACCCGAATCTTGAATAACAACATCAACACCTGTACCATCTAGTGGATACAAGTAATCTTCTGTTATTTGTGTTACAGTTTGTTCGCCGGAAGGTGTGCTACCATTACCATAGTTTTCTGTTAAACTTTGACAACGTTTAAGTCCCCAGTTATCAATGTTACCTGCACTACCTGCACCTCTATAGAATGTTCCTGACTGCCTTGCTCTAAGTGTAATCTCAATATCATCTCTTTGGTCTGGCGGAATCTCAACTGCTATTACTCTGCTGTCGTTAGCAAGTGTAGTTGCTTCATCGTCTGACAAGTAATAGTGTGTGTTTCTTTGTGAGGCTTTACGAGCGTTTGCAATTTCAACACTTCTGCTTGGAATAGTTTCATCGCCAAATGCTGCAACCATTTCTGCATCAAATGCATTAAGATCAACACCGGCTTTTACTGTGACAATATATTCTTTTTCAGCCATGCTTTATACCTATACTAGACTCGCCCAAGCACCGTTTTCATATACCTGTGCTTTATTCAACGTAGAATCATAAATCATATCGCCGTTCCCTGGCGACAATGCATTTTTCTCTGTTGTTGTAAAACTAGGTAATCTAAACGGAGCACCAGTAACTCTTACACCGTCTTGTGTATCTAAAACTAGAGTTGAACTACTTGTAATTTGTGGCGTTCCAGTATCGGTTTGAGCGATAGTTTTTACTGATAGTGTATCACTAACAGTTAAGTTAGTTGTTGTATGATTTGTTGTTGTGAAATCTGTTACTGAAAATTGTGCTGCTGTGAGCAAGTTGTTTACAGTTAAATCGTTTTCAACAGTTAGATCACTTTGCATTAACACACCTGGAGTAAAGTTTATTCCTGAACTGTCACTGGTGTCAATGTTTGAACCTGTGAATACAAAGTTACCAACTTCAGCAGCCGTTGCACCGCCTGTTGCTGTACCACTTGATGTGTATGCTGTAAATCCTGTACCGTTAACACTTGATGTTAATCCACTATCAGAATACAAAGCAAACTCTAATGTGCTAGTAACGTTTGCATAGTATTCGTTACCATTAAGTTCTGTCATACCAACAACACCTGTAATAGTTACAGGTTGTCCTTCGTAGAATCCATGTGCAGAAGTTGTACTAATTACAACTGGATTTGCCTGTGTTGCTCCTCCAATAGTTGCAGTTATAGCACCACTACCAACTGCGTCTGATGCTGGAGACCATTGTGCGCCGTCCCATTTAAGTACTTGGTTAGTACTTGGTGAACTTGCTGAAACATCTGAAAGTGTTGTAATAGAAGTTGTTGTTAAATCTTGTAATGCACTATCTGCTTTAGTACCTTGTGCTGAAGTTGCAGCATCTGTAATTCCGTACCCAGCAAGTGTTGTTGCTTCGTTTGCTAGTTTAGTCCATGCACCTGCATGAGCAAAATAACCTTTACCTGTTCCATGTACATGGGCAAACATGCCATGATAATCTGTTGCACTTGGTAAATCACCTTCGGTTGGAAATACGTTTGCGTAGTAAATTTTGCCTGTTGTAGTAATATCATTACTACCCATATCTAAGTTACCACTGACTGTTAAACTGTTTAGTAATGGTGGTGTATATGTAAACACACCTGTTCCGCTGTCGTAACTAACTGCTCCGTCGCCTGCCGCAGTTCCTTCTGTGCCAACTGAAATACTTGACCTAACTGCTGCTTGATCTAATCCTGCTGCTGGTGCTGCTGCGTTAATCCATGCACTTCCGTTCCATTTTAAAACTTGATCAGCACTTGGTGATACAATAGTTACGTTTGATAAATCTTCTAAATTCGATGGGATAGCAGGATAACCTAATACTGGTTGTACCCATTGATTGCTATCACCGTCATTGATATAGACATAAAGTGTACCATTAGTGCTATTAAACCAGATTGTACCTTCTTCTGGTGTGCTTGGCGCTGTTTGACTTACTTCAATACTGCCGCTGCTAGTGCTTCCGCCTACTCCTGCTGCTGTTGCTTTTGCTGCAAATATTGCATTAGTAACGTTGGTTAAGTCGCCTCTTGCTAATGGTAAACCACCTACAACTTGACTATCGTACAGTCTAATTGTGTTATTGTCTTTATCATAGAATATTTCTCCACGAGCACCCGTTTTTCTATCCAGAAATTCTGCATCTCTTGGTACTACTCGAAGGTTATTAATGATAGGTAAATTTGCCATATTTTGAGTTCTTCCACTGTTGTTGTAAAGTATTTATCTGCTTTCAGACTATTCATGTCATTAATAAACTGGCCATAAATAGTAGTATGATTATAGAGAACGATATTGCAACATGGACAGGCGTTATGAGACCTGAAGAATGTGCTACACTTATTGAATACTACGAAAAATTGAACGACTTGCATTTAACTGCTAGTCGTCAAACTTTGGGTGATAATTCAGCACACAACAAAGCAGACAATGCTGCATTTCTTCTTGAGCAACCAGCCTTAAATATGTCAACAGATAATCCTACTGTGCATATTTTTATGAATAGATTTATTGATTGTTGGAAACAGTATACAGCACATTATAGTGTATTAGGCGAATGTGGTGATCACAGAGTTTATTTTATGAAACTCCAAAAAACTCTTCCTGGGGAAGGATATCATACTTGGCACTTTGAATCAGATACCAAAGAAAGATCAAGTAGAATTGCAGCATGGGGATTGTATCTTAACACAGTCGACGAAGGAGGTGAAACAGAATGGTTGTATCAGAAGAAGCGTATTGCTGCTACAGAAGGTACACTAGTTGTTTGGCCTGCAGGTTACACCCATACTCACAGAGGCAATCCGCCACTAAGTGGTGAAAAATATCTTTTAACAGGCTGGGTTGAGTTTTAATGAAAGTAATACCAACGTTTCCTACTGAGATATTTGAATTCCGCAACACTGAATTAGACAACAATTCATTGATTCCTTTGTGTGAACAGTATGCAGATCATGTAAAGCAATCAGAAACACTTAGCTCAATGAGAAACTTGCATGATAAAAAAGAATTGCAACCTTTGTTTTCATGGATTAACGATTGTATAAAGCAAGTTCATGAACAACAAAAATTTGACTGCGATGGATTTAAAATTACAAGCAGTTGGTTTAATAGAGCATTGCCCAGAGAAGGTATGCGTTTACAATACCACAGACACTCTATGAGTTTTTTAAGTGGTGTATATTATCTTACTGAAGGTGCTGCAACAGTATTTGAAGATCCTGTTAAGCACAGAACAGAAGCACAACTAGAAGTGCTTAGACATGATTATAGTCCACACTGGTTTAGTGAAGCTGAGCCTGGAAAACTTGTTTTATTTCCTAGTTGGTTATTTCATAGTTCAACCCCACACTTCGGAGAAAAAGATAGATACATTATAAGTTTTAATACAATGCCATATGGCGACATAAATTTTAATTTAGCAACAGATTCAGTTGCAAGTTTAGAAGTACACACTAAGGAAAAGAAATGATTAATAAATTACTTGTGCTAGGTGGTGGTAATGCTGGACTAATGACTGCACTATATCATAAAAAGTCTATTGACAACTTAGACATTACACTTATTAAATCTGATAAAATTGGAACTATCGGTGTTGGCGAAGGTAGTACAGAACACTGGAGAAGATTTGCTGATGCAGTAGGTATTACAATGACTGATCTTGCAAAAGAGTGTGGTGCAACTATTAAAATTGGTATTAAGTTTGAAGATTGGCACGGTGACAAAACCAGTTACTATCACAGTTTAGCAGAACCATATGTATTCGCAGATGCATACACAGGCGATGCACATACATTAATGAGATTAATTTCAGAAGGTGTTGACTCTGAATCGTTGCATTGGGATTTACCTATGCAAGGATATGTAAGTCCACCGTTTGAAGATTACTATCAGTTCCATTTTGATAGTGAAAAATTAAATGCATTTTTAGAAAAGAGATGCATTGAAGCAGGTATTAGAGTTGTTACTACAGAAGTTGTAGATGTTAATATTGGTGACGGAGGATTTGTAGACTCAGTAGTTGATGTACACGGATACGTTTATAATGCAGACTTTTTTATTGACAGCAGTGGATTCAAAAGAGTTATTGCAAGTAAACTAGGTGCTGAATGGGTAGACTGGTCAGCATTTTTACCTATGAATAGTGCTATTGCTTTTCAAACACCACGTCAAGAAGAGATTCCACCTTACACACTTTCTAAAGCATTAAGTGCTGGTTGGCATTGGCGCAGCCCTGTACAAGAACGTTTTGGTAACGGTTATGTGTTTAGTGATCAATTTATTTCTGAAGACGAAGCCGTAGCAGAAATACAAACATTGTTTTCAGACACAATTAATATAGGTAGAAAAATTAATTTTGTTTCAGGTAAAGTTAATGAATTTTGGATTAAGAACTGTGTTAGCATTGGACTTAGTAGTAACTTTGTAGAACCTTTAGAAGCAAGTAGTATTTCAACAACTATACAACAATCAAGAGCATTAGTTGCTGCACTAGCATCTTGGGAACGTGGCGATCAAGCAACTATAAATGAATACAATAGAATATTTGATGACTGTTTAAGTAATGTGTTAGACTTTATTCAACTGCATTATTTTACACAAAGAGAAGATTCAAAGTTTTGGCGTTGGTGTAAAAATGATATAGAAATTACTCCTTTCAATAAACAAAACTTAGAAAATTTTAAAAAACAATTTGTAAATCAAATATTATTACCCGAAGACGGTATGCACGGAAGTTTTAGAATTTACGATAATTTAAATTGGATACAAGTTATGCATGGTTTGCGTATGTTTGATGTTCCTAGCATTAAAAAATTATATAATGAGCGTTATAGTAAATATCGTGCAGAAGATGTAGCACGATTATCTATGCTACCACAAACTCCAGGTAACGGCTGGATGAAATGTAGAGAAGCAATAGAAACATTAAAAGGAAGGACTACCTATAAGTTATGATAAAATCTCTAACAATATTAGGTGGCGGAACAAGTGGATTAGTTGCAGCACTAACACTTAGAAAATCCCACCCTCTATTAAAATTAAAACTTTTAAGATCAAGTAAGATTGGTATTATTGGCGTTGGTGAAGGTAGTACAGAACACTGGTCAAAATTTATGCACCATGTTGATATCGATGTGCCAACAATTGTTAGAGAAACAGGGGCAACATTTAAAATTGGTATTAAGTTTACTAATTGGCAAGGAGATGGGAAACATTATTTTCATAGTTTAACAGAACAGTTTGCAGCACTAGATCCACTTAGTGAAGCACCTGTTCAATGGATGAGAATGATTGCTGAAAATTGGGATCCTATTGATACTGTTTGGAAAAGAACTGCTAGTAGTTTACATGCTGAACCTTTTCATGATAGTTTTGCTCAATACCATTTTGATACAAATAAATTAAATGACTTCTTTACACGTCTATGCATAGAAAGAGGTATTGAAGTATTAGATGTTGATATTGCAGATGTGATTTTAGATGAAACAGGTAATGTTAAAGAGCTAGTTGATGAAGCAGGTGTAAAACATGCTAGTGATTTCTTTATTGATTGTAGTGGTTTCAATAGAGTTATATCAAGTAAACTAGGACAAAAATGGATAGACTGTGGACATCAACTTCCTATGAATAGTGCTATTGCATTTCCTACTGCTAGAACTGAAGACATACCATCTTATACAGAAGCAACTGCACTAAGCAGTGGTTGGTGTTGGAGAATTCCTACACAAGATAGATATGGAAATGGTTATGTGTTTAGTGATCAATTTATTAACGAAACACAAGCATATGATGAAGTATCGCAGCACTATGAAAAGCATTTAGGTATTAAAGATTTAGAAATAGGTAAACGTGTAAAATTTAATGCTGGATATGTTAATGAATTTTGGACAAAGAATTGTGTATCATTAGGGCTTAGTGCTATGTTTGTAGAACCTTTAGAAGCAACATCAATAGGTTCAACAATACAACAAGTTAATATACTTGTAGGTAATTTATTGTACTATAGAAAAAATGATGATACTGTTGCAAAAAGATTTAATGAAAGAATGAATTTAATTGCTACTAACATTATTGACTTTATTCAGATACATTATCTTACAAAACGTAACGACTCAGAGTTTTGGCGTTGGTGTGATGAAGGTATTGTTCTAACACCATTCAACGAAGAAACACTACAGTCATTTAAAACTGCTTATCCTAATTCAGGACATTTTGTTGATCCGTCTCTTATGTTCAGTTATCTTAATTGGATACAAGTTATGCACGGCTTACATCTTTTTGATTATGACGCTTGTAAAAAGTTTTGGGAAGAAAATTTTGCAGAAAGACACAATGAAAGTTTAACAAATTTAATGAAAAAACAATTAGCAGATTGGCCAGATGAAAAAATTTACACACATCGAGAAGCATTAAACATATTAAAAGATCGTTACTTGGAGGTAAACCATGAACTCTAATACAGTTATATTAGGCGGCGGCGTTGCAGGCTGGTTAACTGCACTACTAATAAAAAAGACAAGACCTAGTATGAATATTACTGTTGTTGAAGATCCTAATAAGCCACCTATTATTGCTGGTGAAAGCGGTACAACTACATTTGTTGATATGTTAAAGTATCTTGATATTGATTTTAATGACTTTGTTGCTAAAGCAAATGCTACACCAAAACTAGGTGGACGTTTTAAAGATTGGTCAGGAGCAGGTAGTGAATTTATTCATTGTTTGCAAACAGATTATGCACCTTGGTTAGATGGCTGGTCAGACAATCCTGACGCTAATGTCTTTAATATGAACTTAGGACAATTTACCGGTATAATAGCAGCTGAAAGGCAAAAGAATTTATATCAGGCTACACTGCTAGGTAATAATGTTCCGTTAGCAGATGCATTCTATGCAAACTATTTTATTAAAGAAAATAAAGTCCCGTTTGGTGCTTCTAAATCAGAACTACCAATTATTGCTATGTGGCACAATGAGAGTAGAGCAACAGCAGCATACTTGAAAGAAGTGGCTCTTAAAAGAGATATTACATTGATTGAAGGCACATACGTAGATGCCAAACAAAATGATAAAGGTGATATAACAACTTTAATTTTAGATGATAACAGAGAAATTGAAGGAGAATGGTTTGTTGATTGTACTGGATTTGCACAGTTACTAATTAGAAAAAAATTAGGAGCAGAATACTCTGATTACTCAGATCATTTTACACACAACTCTGTTATTGCATGGTGGGACGAACCCAAGTATTCAGTAACAACAAATGCAACAGCAATGAAATATGGTTGGCGTTGGAATATTAATTTGCAACACAGATCTGGTAATGGTTACATTTATGACAACAATTATATTACAGCAGACCAAGCATTAGAGGAAGCAAGAAGTGTATGTGGTGAACATATCGAACCTATTGCTTCATTTACATACACACCTGAAGTAGCAAAAGAAAGTTGGAAAAATAATGTTTTTGCAATTGGATTAAGCAGTGGTTTCTTAGAACCATTAGAAGCAAACGGTATTGCAGTTATTTGCGAGTCACTGTATGCTATGCAAGATTTGTGGGATCCTACTAGAAGAGATCACACGCTGTACAGAGATAGATTTAATCATAGAGTTAATACAGTTTATGAAGATATTAAAGACTTTATTGCATTGCATTTTAGAGGACGTAGAGATGACACAGACTTCTGGAAAAGTCATATACATGACCCAGAACGTATTCCAGAATCATTAGCAATGAAACTAAAAGACTGGGATCATTATTGGAAAGGACTTGTTGGTGTAGAGCCTGTTTTTAACGGTTATTCGCCAGCAGCATGGATGCAAGTAATACAGGGATTACATATATTTCCTAACACATACTTTAGCACTGCATTTGAAGATAAACTTGAAACAGGCAGAAACGTGCTAAATACTAACGTAAAACGCTACAAAGAGCTTGTGGCTCCATTCTGGACAATCGATGAATGGATTAAGAATATTGATAAATAAAGATATAGGAGTTATACAAATATGGCAACTTACAAAATGATTATTAGAAAAGAGGTAGGTAAAGCGCCTATTACTCAGGACACTTGTGAAGCACCAAGTAAAGAAGCAGCGGCAAAAATCTTTGAAGAGCGTCACGGTCCAGCAAAAATCGTTGCAGGCCCTACTAAAGTCAGCGACTAATTAACGCTTAAATCCAAGCATATCTTTAACATTCTGCACTTCGTCTTTTATCTCTTGACGAACAAATTCTGCAGGAAGTCCTAATGCTGGTTTCGTATCCCATTTTAAATGTGAATATGGTCCATCGGCTTCTACGTACTGTAGAAACGCTTGTACTACTTTGTTACCCTCATACGGGTTTCTCCAGTGTTCGTGCCTACGTCCACTGTATATAACAATATCACCAACATCTAAATTAATCTCGTGTTCAACACCATCTTCATTTTTAATGTATATTGGCCAATTGTATTCTGGTTCTTTTGATATTGCAACTGATACTGATACTTCAGAGCTAGGTCTGTCAAAGTGTTTTTTAAGTTGCGAACCTTTATAATATATCCTAGCATAAGAGTACACTGGCACTAACTCATGACCCCATTCTTTTGCAACCAAAGGATTTAGTTTTACCATCAATGTTTCAAACATCAAGGGAGCGTATCTCGCAAAAGTGTTTTCTTCAAGGTCAGATAAGTCGGCACCAGCATACAATACTTTACAAACTTCTTCCATCATTTCGTACTCTAATGCAAGAAATTCGCAGAGTTCTGTTGATACTGCGCCTCGTATAATTTTGTAATCTTCTATCATAGCAGTGGCATTAACCCCATATTACCAAAAGGTCTTTCTTCATAATTTCTAATAAAAGAATTATTTGGTATTGAATGTACATCAAACCCTATTGTTGTTCTATAACCTTCATATGGTTCTAGTACTTTAACTTCGTGTTCAGCATGTCCTGGTCCTAAATATATTTGACCTGGCTTGTTATCAATAGTCCAATTATCAAATATAGTTTGTGTACTTTTAGGATCAATGCTAATATATCCGTGCCAATCAAATTCGTGTCCGTGTCGTGTTAAGCATTCATCTGGTCTATGATAGTTTAACCATGCTTGTATCCACAGTGGTCGATCATCACCTATATTACTTCTTACAAATGTTCCAAGCTCTTTATATATGTTATAAAAAATAGTGCTAGGTGCAGTTAGTGCAAACACATTGTACAAATTATATGACCATGTGCTGTCATTATTATCAGAAAATATTTTCTTAAAAACACCATGTGCGTTATCTAAATGATCAAAAATCTGAGTCTTATTCTCGATTATATATTGACTTTGGTGTAAGTAGTATTCGCTCATCCTAGTTGAACCCTATCTAAATTAATGTTAATAACAGCTCTATATGCAGAATCTTTACAATAACTGCTAGTATGATAATACTTTCCTGGGAATACAACTACTCTACCTTGCTTAGGTGTAACACGTTCTTTAATTGTAAACTTGTTCTCTTTGATACGCATAATATCATCAGTACCAGGATCATAAGTATCATTTGTTTCATTAAAAATAATAGTATCACCGTCACAATCGTTTACATAATAAATTGCATTCCAATGTTCAAAGAAGCTGTCTATGTGCGGCATATGGTATTCTAACGTGCTTGTTTTGTTAGGTAGGGTCAAGTTAGCTCTCATGCGTATTAACCTGTTATACGGCGTCTTAGACGCACTAGTAATGCTTAAAACAAGCGGATATATAAAATTAAAGTGTTGGCTTACTGCTTGTTGTTTTTCGTAAAAGAAGTGATTAAAACCTGCATGATTGCTTTCACCTTGTAGTTCTGCATCAGGAGAAACCATGTTCTGATTAAAGACCCAACCAAATTCCCACCCAGTTAATAATGTTCTAATATGGTCTGAATAATCTTTAGGAATTACATCATCAAGTATTAAAATATCATTTGTCATTGTGTTGGATACCTCTGTACTGCTGTTCCGTAAAACGTTAACATAAGTGTATTTGGTTTGTATTTTAGAATTTTATAATGTTCTTTAGGATCCCATAGTACACATCTGTTGTAAACATTTTCTATGTTTATTGTAGGATTATGTTTATTATCATAAAAACAAATACCAGAATCTAGTTCGGTGTTTTCTGTTAAAAATACTGTACCAGCAATATTTGCTTGTGTGCTGATTTGTTTAATTTGATCAATACATCTTTCATTCATTTTTTGATATTCGCAATGTAAGAATGTAAACATTTCTTTACCAAGCACATGTTTAATAAGTTTACCTAGTAATCTTTCAAACATATCTATATCAAGTTCATCTAGTGTTGCTGAACGTGATCCTGGAAAAACAGAATTATCTTGGTCAACAAACTCTTGTTTATTTGCATGATGTTCTACTAGCCAAGGCTGCTCAAAGAAGTTGTCAATAACTTTTACAGGTTGTGTAATATTTCTAATCATATTGCCCTCGCAAAAAATACTTGTGTAAGCCTTGAGTCTTTAATAGTATTACCATAAAAGTATTCAGGACTATGCCAAAGCCTAGTATCAAAAATAATAGCTCTGTTATATACACTTTCCATTGTTACTGTCTTTTTAAATTCTGCAACTTGTGCTTCGCGTATTTGATTAAATTCTTCTTTTTCTTTTGCTGGAACATCTAATACATCTTGCATAAACACTTCTGCATATTTGCCACCATCAAAATCCATATCTTCGTATATTACTGTTCCTGTTCCTTGAGGTGCTTCTTTGTTTAAGTATACAACTCCTGCTACATTTAATTTAGGATCATCGTCGTGTACCCAGCCACGTGTGTATGATTCTGGTGTACTATGAAACGCTGTTTGTATTTCGTCAAATCCTGTATAACCATAATCTTTAAGATATACTAATAATTTTTTACTAAAAAAGTCTAAACTTTTTTGATCAAATTCATGAAACAGTTTAGTTCTTACACCCGGCCAACTTCCTCTATCACCTTTAAAGTATTCTAAACTAAGTGCATATTCTCTTACTTGATCAGGCTCTTCATAAAAATTATCAACTACCATAGTAGGTAGGTAAGGATATGTAAATCTATCTTTTAGATTTTGAGAAACAATACGAGAACTAGATTGTTTGTCACGCTCTAGTAATTCGTTTATATACTGCTCTTTATCCATCTATTTGTCTCGCTGTAAAGTTCATAGTCATTACAATCCTTTTTGTAAACATCTTAGGACATGTACTTGCATGATAGTTTCTTCCGTTGAATACTAGTACTTTACCTTGCTGTGGCATACTTTTATGCAGAGGCTTGTATTTTTCTGCCTCTTCTGTTTCGTGAAATACAACAGTTTCACCATCACACTCATTAACATAGTAACATGCAGTATAATGATCTACTTCAAAATCTACATGCGGTGTGTTATGCTGATATCTTACATGCGGCATCATATACTTTGTATTAAGTAAAAAGCCTAAGCGCATACGTAACAGTTGGTCTAGTTCTAAACCTGCTTTTGCACAAGTATTCTGTAACAACGGAGTAAAAAATTCTAATCCTGGATTTTCTTTATTGTTAGGATGATATACTAGATTTGCAAAACTAGGTGTAGATGTATTAAGAGTATCCTTCTTTTCAAATGTTGTATCTTCCATAAAATGCCAATCAAAAGTGATATCAGTCACTACATCAAATATTTGTTTTTGGTAATCTTTTTCGATTACATTTTCTATTTCAATCGGTTTAAACATTGTTGATCCTATAATAATTTCTATCTACTGCATTTTCCATAGGCTCTGTTGGCAGTTTCTGCCAGCATGGAATACTTAGAGATATTCGTTTGCCTTTAGGATATGCACAATGATACTGTCTTGAGGGAATATATAATGCATCTCCCGGTTCTAATTCTACGTCAATATCTACTTCCATGTCTTTATCTTGTAACTTACCATTCATTAATCCTGTTCTGTGCATGTAAGAAATTTTATTTTTATACACTTTCCATCTAGTTTTTCCTTCTGCTTGAATAATAAAATTACAAGGATAATCATCATGTATTGTAAAAGACTTAGAATCTTTTAGCCCACAATACACATGTATTGCAGCATGTATACTAAACATATTTTCAAATACGTTTAAAAAATCCATTGTTTTTTGATTATGAAATCCGTAATCTAAACAGATTAATCCGTAACCAGCATTTACTTTATCAAATATAAAACCTTTATCTTGCACACCTCTATCATAAATCCAATTTTTTCTACTAACAGGTATTTCAATTTTACTGCTATCTGGACTTATAAGTTCAAAGTTATAACGTTCTGTTTTGTTTGTGTGCTGTTCAATATCTTGCCAAGTAACCAATTCGCTAGGATTGTCAAGCAACTTCTTAAAGAAGTGTGGCTTATCTTCAAACGCTAAGTTTGTTTCGCTAAGTATTCTTCTGCTGAAGTCGTTCATCATCTGTCCTTATTAATTTAACATTAAAAGATACACTTACTCTATCTTCTTCTGTTGTATTTCTTTCAACACCATGCGGCAACCAACCTGGAAACAATATTAATTTACTTGATACTGGTTCATAAGCAATTGCTGCTGCACTAATAGGTGTATAGTTTTTCATTGGTGCTGCTGATGCAATAATAAAATCTTGCATATGATTTTTGTAAACATTTAAATTACCCTGTCCTGGCTTTGCACTTACATAGTACACACCAGATATAAAACTATTATCGTGTATATGTACCGAATTAGTATTACCTTGCTTGTTAATATTAAACCAAAAGTTTTCCATTATAGGATAACAATATTCTTCGTAATAACCGTAATCTCTAATACACTGATGTGCTTGTTGCATAATTGCATCGTGCAATGGTTTCATTGATTCGTATGCATCAGGCCTAAAATCTTTTGATTGCCAGCCTCCTTGATTACTTAATACTCTTCCATTGTCATCTTCTTTGTGCAGTTGATAACAAAGTTTTAGCATATCTGTATTGTCTAGTTCTGTTTGCTCCCACCAAACTGGAGTAGGAAAGAACATATCCATATTCATCATAACCTTAACTCCAAGTCGCCCATTCTAACTTCAGGCGGAAAATCATCTGAAAATGCAAATGTATGACTCCATCTAAAATCTACATTAGATGAAATAACTGCTGCATGACTAATATCTGCTCTATACATTGTCATTTTGCCTTCTATTGATGGCGCTGATCCCATATACTTAAATCCCCATTGTGCTAATTCTTCGTCTGACATATTGAACCAAGCATCTGCTCTTTGTGGATTATCTGCAATTTGTGACCAACGCTCATACATAGGATGATCTTTATCTGTTTGAAAATCGTATAGACTATCTTTTACAGTTCCTTCGTACTTGTAAAGTTTTGTACAAGAATCTACTAAGTCGTGTCCTGTAAACCATAAATTACCTACTAAACCTTTAGGATAATCAACATGCGGAATTCGCCAGCAACTAATAGGTTTAGCTCTTTCTTTGTAATATACATTACCCCATTCATGTATTTGCGGATCAAACATATTGCTTTCTACATTTTTTAAATAAAAATCACGCAATAAGAAACATATATTTTTATATGTCCAGTCTGGTAAATGTATTGTATCAAATGGATTAGGATCTAAATTACCTTCTGCATTGTTATCTTTTACAATAGGAAAAGACTTTACTAAGCCTTTAAAAAAATTAAAGCCGTCATCATAAAAAGGATTATCAGCAATCCAATATCCAATACCTTCACCTAAGTCAAAGTACTCGGCTTTAAAGTCCTCTAAGGACTTTACCTTTATAACACTATCGATAGTGTTTGCATCTGGATAACAAATTTTAAAGTCCATTATTTAATATTAATAGTCATTACAATTCTTTCTTGGTCTGTTTTGTTTTCTGTAACAAAGTGTTTTAACCAACTAGGAAAAATAATAACATCTCCTGTTTTACATTGCACTTCTTGCAATGTTTGTGTTTCGTTTACTATAGGAAAGTTTGAGAAGTGATATTCTAAAGGATTTCTAAAAACAATATTGCCGCTATCGGGTGGGCATTTGATATAGCAACTTGCTACAAACGTACTATAGTTGTGACAATGCTCTTCAGTATATCCTGTCTTGTAATGTCTATTAAACCAAGAACCAATTACTGAAGATTGTCTTTCGTAAAAATTTAATTCTTCTTTTATTCCTGTCAACTTAATGCCTAGCCATTCTTGAAATTCAGCAAGTTCTTCCCAAGTGTGGGGCTGCTGTCTTTCAGGCAAAGTTACAGTAGATAGGGCGGCGCCTTTTTCTAAACTAGAATTTCTCTCAACTGAATCAAAAACTTCTTGTATTGATTGTTCTATTTCGTCATATGGAAAGTTATAACTGTATTTCCAAATTGTAGGCGGAAAGAGGTGTATGCCTCCCTCATTAGTCGGACTTACCATGTTCTTCCTCATAGGTTTCAATCGCTAAATCTAAACCCATAAGTGTGCCTTCCATTTTAAGAACATCTGTTGATAGTTCTTGTCTTTTGGCAAAGTCAATAGAAGTAATTCCGTACGGATTTAATTTTAAATCAGCAAACTCATCTTCTAATTTGGCAAGTTCTTCAGTATTTTTTGTCATATCAGCTTGAAGTTGAGCTTTAACTGCTTCCAACTTTGTGATATACATTCTGTTATTTTTTTCTGTCATTGTATCATCCTTTGTGTTTATACTTAGTTAATACTGCTTTTGCTCGTTTCAATCTTGACGCAAGATTATCTTTATCAATTAAAGAGCAGTTAGCAGCATAATTATACGCTTTTTCTCTCTGTATGTCGTTTTCATTAGGTTGCGATGCAACTTCATGATCGTACGCACTATAACCTAATTCACTTCTTTTAATAGGAATGTATTGGGCTAAAGGTGTTCCTGCTTTAATTAATGTCTCTCCTTCTAAGACATTCCAAAACAGTTGTAAGTTTACTACATGAGATTGCATTGGATCTAATATACCGTGTGCTGCTGTAAACCTTGGTTCATTAGCATATGTAAGTGGTAATTGTAACAATACAATATCATCTGAAGCATCAACTCTCCAAGGAGTTTCTACTTTCACTGTTGTTCTTAACGTGTTGTTAACATCATCAAGTACAGGCACAGTTTGACTTTCAGTATGCATCATAATATATGATTCAGTACCTGGCATTTCTTTGTCAAATCTAAGTGGTTCGCGCCATTCGAAACTAACTCCATCACCATTTGTTTTAATAACAAAATCTGCTGGTGCTGGTACTATCCATCCTGTCATAGCAACTTTACGTATTCCAGGACACTTTGCAACATTAGCTTCTAATCTTTCAATCGATGGGTGTGGTTGATTTTTTGTAAAATCTCTTGGTAATTTAGATGCTTGGAAAATAGGGAATATATCTGCAACCCCTGGGTACAGACTATAGAACCTTATGGATGGTTTTTTCTTACTAAAAAACTTTTTAATCCTTGTAATCATCCTTACCGCCATATATGTTTTCTTTTAAGTATTCATAATGACTAGGTAGATTCTCTAGATGATCCAACACAAAGTTTTTATACTGTTGATACATACGATCAACTGCACCTATTTCCTCTTGTACATCTACTTCGAATCTACGACTAGATCCTCGTAAAACTAACTCAGGTGTAGCAGTCGCTCTAATGCCCATTCCCGCTGTAATAAAACAATTTCCTGTATATGTTTCATCGTATGCATGTCCGCCCACAATGTTACCAATCATAGCAGGATATTGTGAATGTTTTTGCATTTCATCTGAATGCATAAGCGGATCATATTCATTTATTTCAGAACACCATCTCCAGTATGGAGTGTCTTCTCTCATAGAGAATGCATAGTGTTGTGATACAAAGTCTCTAAACTTTTTAACATCATATTCACAAGAAAAGTTAAAGCCTTCTCGTTCAGTTCTAGTTACATGGCCGTCTCTTGTGTTTAATATATCAACTAGTTTAATAATATTTTCGTGTGTAGTTAACAGTCCTGTTGATTCTAATGGCTCAACAAATCCGTAACTAAGTCCTACACCTACTACATTACCTTTCCATGCTCTATGTCTATAACCATGTCTAATTTTAACTTCAAACATTTCTGCTGCTTCAGCAATTTCTGGTGTATGTGCTTCTGCAAGATGTTTTCTAAACTCTACTTTTGCTGCTTCGGGTGTTGTAAATCTTGTTGAGTAAACATACCCTGTACCAATTCTATTCCATAAAGGAATGTTCCATACCCAACCATTACCAAGTGCATGGCAATCAGTTACGTTGTGCATTTGTCTTTCTCTATCAGTGTAAGGTAATCTACACGCCCATGCTCTATCATTTGCTAAGTGTTTTTCAAAGTTCATAAAGTGTGAACCCATCCAACCTTCTAACATAATAGATGCAAAACCTGTACAATCAATATACAAGTCACTGTTTAACTTAGTTCCGTCTGCACATAATACTTGTGTAACGTAACTGTGTGTATTGTCTTTCATATGGGAATGTACTTCGCCATATATATGTTTTACACCGTTAGGAATAGCAATTTTATCTTTTAAGTATTGACCAAATGCTGCTGCATCTAAATGATATGCAGTATCCCAAGCAAAATTAAAGTTTCTTAATACACCATCTTCGTTTTTAGTTTGCTTGTTTTGTTCAGCAAGTAATGTATTACCTGTACAAAAGAACCTTGCAAATTCTTCTGGTGTATACTGATCAGGTTTTAGTGCTGCTAACTGTCTCCAGTTTTCCATGCCACCTGGCTTATCAGTATAATCAAATCCATCACTAAACGGATATTGAAATACTTCTCCTTTATTTTCTCTAAAGTTTGTAAATTGAATTGAGTTCTTATATGTTGCGTTACATGCAGGCATCCAATCTTCATCTTTAAGATCAAGCATTTGAAGATATCTATTAATATGCCCCAATGTACTTTCGCCCACTCCAACTGTGCCAATTGTTTTAGATTCAATTAGTGTAATGTCTAAGTGTGGGCAACACTTAGAAAGTGCTGCTGCTGTCATCCAACCGGAAGAGCCGCCGCCAACAATGGTTACTGTTTTAATTTTCATATCTTTTCCTTTGGTGTATTATATACTACTATTATTTATCCGATGGATATAGGTGTAGAAATAAAAAAAGGCTCCGAAGAGCCTTTTAATATTTGGAGTATATTACGTTTTTACTAATTAATACCCGGAATAGGGTCGTTGGATTTATCTGTCCAACCACTGTATCTTTTCCAAGCTGGTAAGTCCGAAGTACTTGAATTACATGGTTTATCTTCACTTGGTTCCATAGTATTTCTTCTTACCATTGCTTCTTCTTCAGTGATTAGTTCTGGTGCTGGCGGAGCAGGAATCATTGATTTTACTGTAGCAATGTGTGATGCCCATGGGCCATTTGCTGCAATAGATCCGTTTTCTTGGATTTCATGATAAATCATGTCCAATTGCTCACCAATTTCACCGTACGCAACTCTACGTGCTTCTGAATCTTGTGTGTATGGGCCGTCTCTTTCTACCCAAATCATTTGTTGTTGTTGTGGTGACCATTCTAAGGTCCAATCTAAAGTGATCTCATTTGGTGCGTCTACCCACTGGATTGATGCATCAGGACCATTGTAGATTTCAAACTCTTCGCCGGGCTCTCTAATGTCTTGAACCCAACCTTGATATCCTATAAGTGCTTTTTTCATGGTTTAATATACTCCTATTGTCTTTTATTTATTACTTATATTCCTCAACGACTACAATACCTGGTCTTCCATCTGAACCTCTATGTCCATGAAAATACCCGCCTGTACCGCCTGTACCTGGCGCACTGTGTCCTTGGTGATTGTGTGCAAAGTGTCCACCTTGTGGATGCCCTGACGGTGCTGCACCACCGAAATATGTTGATCCACCTGGACCAAATGAGTGGTGATGACACCCTCCGCCACCTTGGTGAATATTTAAGTTTCCGCCGTTACCGTTACCACTTACTCCACCACTGTGTTGGTTCTGTCTATTAGCCCCATGTCCGCCACCTGCTGACATATAAGGCCCAAAGCTCGTTGTGTTACCATTACCACCAGCACCAGAGTAATAAGTACCTCCGCCACCACCGCCAATTGTAATACCAACTGAGCTAATTCCTGTTACGTCCATAATTCTTTCTGAGTATCCACCAGCGCCGCCTGACTCTCCGTGACCACTTGCGCCACCGCCTCCGCCAACTAGTTTAACTCTAATATATCTTACACCACTTGGTCTGTTCCAAGTACCATTACCTGTAAAAACTTGAATACCTGAGAAACCTTCGTTTCTATATTCTAATGCGTTACCTGAAGAGTTAGCAGAAAGAATAGTGTTATTTCCTCCAACACTAGTAAGTCCTGTACCACCTCTACTTACTGGTACTGTACCTGTAACTACACTTGAACCTAAGTTAACTGCACCATCTGCTAATTTGTTTGCATCAACAGCACCTGTTGCAATATCATCTTGTGCAACTGTTCCTGCTGCTAATTTTGATCCTGTTAGAGTTGCATCAATAAATGCGTCACCTGTGTATTGCTTTAGTGTTTGATAGTTAAATGCCATTTTAATAGAACTCCGTTACAATTATGATTCCTGGTCTACCGTCAGCACCTCTATGTCCACTAAAGTATCCTGAAGTTCCACCTGTTCCTGGTGAACTATGTCCTTGGTGGTTATGTGCAAAGTGTCCGCCTTGTGGGTGTCCTGATGGACCTGGTCCGCCAAAGAAACTAGCACCGCCCATTCCTGCTGAACGTTGTTCGTGACTTCCGCCTGCACCACAATAGATGTTTAGGTTACCACCTGATCCAACACCAGGTAATCCGCCATTATGTTGATTATGTCTATTAGCACCGTGTCCTCCACCAGCTGATAAGTATGGACCAAAACTTGATCCACTGCCGTTGCCGCCTGCGTTAGAGTAGTATGTACCACCACCGCCACCGCCAACATTACAGCTCACTGAGCTAATACTTGTTACGTCAAGTACTCTTTCTGAATAGCCACCTGCTGCTCCTGATTCACCATGTCCTGAACCACCGCCGCCTCCGGCTTGTACTTGTACTAAAATATATCGTACACCACTTGGTTTGTTCCAAGTACCTGTACTTGTATAAACACTCATACCTCTAATACCTGTTGGTGTAAAGGTTAAGTTGTTATTACTTGAATTCATTGTTAGTGCTTGGTATGCTCCACCAACACTAGTTTGTCCTGTACCACCTTTATTAAATGCTGCTGTACCAGAAACTACACTACCGCCTAAGTTAACAGCACCTGTTGCCATCTTATCACTAGTAATAGCACCGTTTGCTAATTTTGCATTTGTTACTGAATCTGTGCCTAAATCTGCACCTGTAACAGTAGCACCATCTAAGGAAGTATTTGTTAATTGTTTAAGTGTTTGATAATTAAATGCCATTCTCTTTCATACTCCTTAATAGTAGTTAGTCACAATAATCATGCCAGGTCTACCGTCTGAACCTCTGTGTCCGTGGAAGTGAGATCCTGCTCCACCTGATCCTTGTGTACAGTGGTTTTGGTGATTGTGTGCAAAGTGTCCACCTTGTGGGTGATTACCTGGAGCACCACCTCCAAAATATGTGTTTGCTGTACTCTGAGCACTATAAGCATGGTGACTAAATCCGCCGCCTGTATGAATGTTCAAGTTACCACCTGATCCATTTCCACTAACTCCACCACTGTGTTGGTTTTGTCTGTTTGCTCCGTGTCCACCACTTGCACTAACATATGGTCCGAAACTAGAACCGTTACCATTACCACCAGCACCGGAGTAGTATGTACCACCACCTCCACCACCAATGCTAACTGAAACTGAACTAATTCCTGTTACATCAATAAATTTTTCTGCGTATCCGCCTGCAGCACCACCTTCTCCGTGGCCGCTTCCGCCACCACCAGCACCTTGTACTTGTACTCTAATGTATCGTACACCACTTGGTCTACTCCATGTGCTATTACCTGTATAAACATTCATACTTGCAATACCATGTTGATCAGTAGTTAGTGCTGAGCCTGTGCTTCTTACAGCTCTATATGCTCCGCTACCACTGTTAATACCTAGACCACCTTGTGCAACTGATAATGCACCTGTTGCTTTAGCACTTCCAAGATCTACTGCACCTGATGCCATCTCGTCAGACCCAACTGCTCCGGCGGCAATGTTTGTTCCTGTTACAGTTGTATTCGCTAAGTCTGCCTGAGCCAGACTTCCGTCCACAATTGCAGCCCCTGTAACTTTTTTCAAACTTTGATAATCAAATGCCATTTTCTTTCTATGCTCCTATTAAATTGATGCTACTAACCAGCCACTTGCCGCGTCGGTGTACTCTAGTGTAAATGATGCACCATTAGTACTTACAGTCATGTTGTCGCTAGTACGCATAATTTTATTACCGTTGGCTCCAACTGTTAAATTGTTAGTGCCAAAAGTACCTGAGTAATCTTGAAACTTAACTGTATCACCTTCTACTGGTGAACCCGGTAGTGTTATTGTAACTGGTCCGCCTGCGCTATTGACAATATAGAATGTATTTGACATAGCCGCTGTTGCAGAAGTAACTACCACTCTTGGTAATTCCCCTACCACGTGCCATTGTACCGCGTTATGGTTATAAATTTCTAAAATATTTTTAGAAGTATTATAATACAAAGCACCAGAGTTAGCACTAGGCGGGCGTTGAGCAGTAGTGCCAGATGCAATAACTGGCTGATCATTAAGTCCTTGTCCTACTATTCTTCCCATGTTTATCTCTCCCTTATGCTGTTGAAGTTTCGATACCTAAGCACACAGCTGATACGTTAATTGCATTTGATCTTACAACAACGACCTTAGATGCGTCAAGCACTAAACCTGTTCTTTCTAATACACCGTTTGCAGAAATTTGAGAATCATATTCAATATAATCTGCGTCATTAGGTGTTCCAGAGGAACTAACCGCAATCCTCACACTTGCAGCACTTGAAGACCTATTACAGATGTTTACCGTTACTACGCTAAAGTGATCTGCAGGTACTGTGTATAGGGTAGTATCAGTAGCCGCTGCAAGGTCTGCTGTCCCTAAAATTCCTGTTGCCATTTCTTTTTTCTCCGTTTATATATATTTCTAGTTTAAGAAGTACGACCAAGCAATTGGTAGTCCTCTAACTCCACCTTTGAAATTCATGTTAGCATTAACTTGAATTGCCGCTTGTGTAGTTGTAGTTATCTGTGTTCCAGCAATGTAAATTGCACCTGCTGTAACACTATTTACGTTAAGTGATGCACCACCGCCACCAATTTGTGAACTGATGTAAGCCTTAATAGCTCTTTGTGTTGGTACAACACTGTCACTATCTGCTGTGAAGAATGGGTCTGTACTAAATTCTTCAATTGAAGCAGATCCTCCACCTAGCGTAACCTCACCAAGTGTAAGTTCTTGTAGTCCTGCAATGTTAAATGCATCAGCATTCAATGTTGCAACACCAGTTGACTGTTCAACACTAAACAATCCACCAACTCTAAAGTTACCATCTTGGTCAGTTGCTGTGTAGAATACTCTACCACCGCTACGTTCCCTGGTTTCGTTAGCCTGTATTGGATCTTGTGTTGGAAGTCCTGGATAGTTGGTTTCAGTAAAGTTACCTGTACCAATATCTAGGAAGTCGTGTCCTGTTAAACGTACCTGCGAGTACTTAATTCTAGTTGTTACACTAGTTCCATGTGCAGGAACATTAATAACTTTCATATCCGGTGATACTTGTAAGAAACATGTGTACGCACCTGGGTTTGTACCAAGTTGTGTTACAATATTAACAAGTTTAAATGTTTCATTTGGTAAATGTCCAAACACAACGTTTGATCCTGTTACCGGAATATCTGTAAGTTGTCTAACAGCAATGAACGAACCACTTTGGAAGAAGTCAGCAAATCCGTCACCACCTACTAAGTCAGCGGAAGCTGAAACATATCCAGTTCCTCTGCTAATAAATGATGGGTTAGCTAACACACCGTTACCAATTCTAACTATGAATGGTACAGCGTAAATCTCGCTCGGATCAGTAATTGTTAGTGTTGGAGCACTATCGTATCCTGAACCTGGTTCAATAATTCTAATTGCAAAGATTTTATTCTGTGCAACAAATGATCTTGCTTTTGCAGTAACACCCAGTCTTGATCTTGAAGCAATTGCTCCTGCTACAACTGGAATTGTTACCCAATAACCTTTTTTATCTGCTACACCAAATCCACATGCTTGGTAACCTTCACCTACTTGGTCTCCAGTTACACCTTCTAGTGATTTCCATGTCCAGTTAAATCCGTCTTGTGATGTAGCAACATCATTAAAGCCGTCTAATCCGTCAATGTATGCTGTAGCAACAAACTGTCCTTGTCCGTATTCAACTCTTTGCAATCCTGAAACTGCTGTTGAGTCTGGAGCACCCATTGGCATCGCTACCCATGTTGCGCCATCTAACGACATAGCACCTGTGTTTGTATCACTTGCAACTGCAATAAAGTGTCCGTTACCCCATGCAACATCTGTCCAAGCACTAGTTGCTGGAAGTGTTGTTGCTGTCCAAGTTAC
>Ga0163109_10000787_pt1 | contig 25188 bp, 28 predicted proteins | sample CRUFie1St13metaG_FD_108704 | JGI IMG/M metagenome (GOLD analysis project Ga0163109, IMG submission 108704) | Marine microbial communities from the Costa Rica Dome - CRUD Field 142mm St13 metaG | ecosystem: Environmental > Aquatic > Marine > Oceanic > Photic zone | place: Costa Rica: the Eastern... | reverse complement strand
GAGACGGGGATTCGAACCCCGGAGGGGTTGCCCCCAACACGCTTTCCAGGCGTGCGCCTTAAGCCGCTCGGCCACCTCTCCGATTGGAGGACAAATGTAGCAAGTTCCTTGAAATGATAAAGCAGGAAGATATTCTATGCTTTCCTATATGGAAGATATGTTAGTATAAGTGAAAAATATCCGATTAAAGTTTTAGTTTTGGAATGACGAAGCGATAATTAAGCATAAACTCATGAAAAAACTACACAGCATTTTAGTCGTACTTTTTGTATTTGCAAGCACTACCCTAACCTACGCTCAGGGAAGCGAAGCAGAATCTGGAAACTTTACTCACAACTTACTCAATAAGTTCATCGATGGTGACCCAACCTTTATGGGTACTGTTCTTATCGCACTTATTCTTGGGTTAGCCTTTTCTATTGAACGCATTATCAGCCTTACCCTTGCTGGGGGAAATACAGATAAGCTCATGAATGACATCAATGGAAAGCTTAAAGGTGGAGACATTGACGGAGCAAAAGCTTTATGTATGAAAAGTTCAACACCTATGGCATCCATTGCGTTCCAAGGGTTAAATCGTTCGGGCGAAAGCGTTGACGTTATTGAAAAAACAGTTGTAGCCTATGGATCAGTGGAAATGGGAAAACTAGAAAAAGGACTAAGCTGGATTGGATTGATGATTGCCCTAGCACCGATGCTTGGTTTCATGGGTACAGTTATCGGTATGATTCAAGCTTTTGAGGACATTCAACGAATGGGAGACCTTAAGATTGATGTTGTTGCTGGGGGTATTAAAGTGGCTCTTTTGACCACGGTATTCGGGCTTATTGCTGCGATCATCCTTCAGATCTTTTACAACTACATTGTAGCGCGAATCGATAGTCTTGTAAACGATATGGAAGAGAAGTCCATCACATTAGTTGACATGATGCTTGAGCATAAGTTGACTTCTGATTCTTCGAAGTAATTCTTAGTTCACCGAAAAAAAGGATTTATGATTTCTCCTAAACAATTAAAACTCGGTGCTTCGATTCTTATCGGTGCCATTATGGCCTTTGCCGTGCTATCCTATCTCTATGTGTCTTCGCAATATGAGCAGGTATCGTTAAACGCTACTATAGAAGCAGGGCAAGAGGATACGGCTGCAGCGATCGACCCATGTGCGGAAGATGAAGCAGTCGTGCGCTATCAGTACGTAGGTAGTGACAGCGGTGTAAAAGAAAATGTATCGGGCCATAATACAGTAAGCTCAATGCTTTTCCTTCAAGTTCGATTCAGCACATTACTTATGATCCTGGCAGTTCTTGGATTGCTAGTAGGTATTGTGCTCAGCATTATACACAATCGAAAAGCTGCGATAAGTCTAGCTATCGCACTAGGTGTCTTTGTAATAGTCTACATCATTAGTGCAGCTTCTGTCAGTGGCTGGGATACTACACCCTATGCAGTGTATGAGGCAAATCAAGAATCACTGATGGGCAGCAAGTCATCTGTTGTTGCAGAAGAAGTCACTGTTTCTGAAGAAGAAGCGGTAGAAGAAGAAACTGCAGAGATAGATTCAACTTCAACGGATGAAGCAGCTCAGTCGAGTGTTGTAGTATGTGAAGAATCTGAGGAAGATGAAATGTACGGTGAAGGGGTTGTGAATCGAGCAGCTACGGGAGTAGTAGCACTTATGGTATTCTTAGGCTTAGGACTGCTTGCAATTGTATTTGCCATTTTATACCCTATTGCATTAACCATTTTACCAAGTAAAAAGTAAGATGCCTAGAAACAAACGAAGTCAACCGGAAATTGATGCAAGTTCGATGGCGGACATCGCCTTCCTCTTGCTTGTATTCTGGCTTTCTATTACGACTGTTCTTACGGTACAAGGTCTTCCTCAAAAACTTGAGAAAGAAAAAGTACAACAGGAGGTTATTGAAGAGCAAGAGCAGGAAATCAATGCCCAGTACCTCTTAGTCATCCAACAAAAAGGAAGTGACATCTGTGACAAGAGTAACCTCAATATTCAAATTGAATATGCTTATGTTCACGATGGAGTTTCTGGAGGAGCACTTGACAAAGAACTTCGTGAAGGGGCCTCTATGGTTGATGAATACGGCAAAGACATCGTACCAAGAAATCAAGGGAGATCCATTGGTAAAAAGATTGTTTGGGAAAACGTCTACACGGAATTAGAAGCAGCCCAGCTTACCCAAATTAAAGATGCGATTGCCAACCACATTCGCAAACAAGAAGAAGAGCACATCATCCAGTTCAAATACAAAAGTGACGTCTGTTATCAGGCCTACATGACGATGTTCCAAACCATAGAAGCAGCCTATGAAGAGGTGCGCAACGAAAAGGCCATGGAAATGTTTGGATTGGAATGGTCTTACATCAAGGCAAAAGCTAAACGAGAGGAAAAAACAAAAGAAGGTAATAAGCCAGGAGGATTCCGTGAGATGGAATCCACCATCTATAAGCTTGTTTCTACCTCAAAACTGTCTAAGCAGACCATAGATTAACACCCGAGCGAACTATGTCAAGATTCAAGAAAAATAAGACACGTGAAGTACCGGCTATATCTACCGCGTCATTGCCAGATATTGTCTTTATTCTTCTTTTCTTTTTCATGATTGTGACTGAGCCACCAGAAAAGCAAACACAGCTTGAGGTAGAAGAACCGGATTTCGAATTCAAAATTGATATGGATAAAACCGATCGGCAAAATGCCTATCGAGTCTATATCGGCTATAAAGAAGGAAGTCAAACGGTCTACACTGAATTTCCTGCCGCTAAAAAATCAAGTGGTAATGACGATTGGCGCTTTGTTGACGTGGATGCTGTAATGACGGAACGAAAAGCAGGAAAAAGCGGAGCGAATGATGCATTAAACGTCGCCATTAAAAAATTCGGAGATAACATTATTGCCGAACGTGGAGCCGGCAGTGAATTAGCTGACTACGATATTATCCTAACTGTGGCTGGAACAGTCAAGTGGGAAGTTGTAGAAGAGATTCAACGGGATCTTTCCAAGCAGGGCTTCCGAAACGTATTCCACCGAGACAAAGAAGACGAAAAGTAGTACTTGCTTCGTCTATTCGTTAATTTTTCCTATTAACACCTCCCAAAGCTCACAGGCAACTTCATCCCAAGTTCGATTCCTTTCTAAGGAAGGACCCTTCTGAATGCGCTCGACTTCAGTCAGTCCCTGTCCAATACTTTCAGACGAGTAAGGGTCAATGTAAATCACTCCCTCCTGATTAGTATAGCCCGCTAACACCTCTTGACATACACTTGACTCAGAAGTCAGCACAGGGCAGTTAAATTGAGCGGCTTCGAGTAAAACCAAGCCAAAGCCTTCTAAAAGGGACGGATAAACTAATGCGTTGGCATTAAACAACAAGGCATCTTTTTCACTTTCTGAAACCCTTCCTAAATAATGTACGTCCGATCGTCGAAAACATGCTGAAATAAAGGATCGCTCCTTTCTGGACCAGCCTTTTCCCAACACTCCAGCAAACACTAAATCAGATGTAATCTTGCCCTCATCCTTATAGTCGATAAACGCCTTGAGAAGGTTATAACTATTCTTACGAGGGTTGATTGAGCCCAAGGCTAAAAAATAGGGATCAAACAAAGGAATCCTTTGCCATTCCACAAGCTTGTCGATGGATTTTTTTTCATCGCAGCCATGCATAATCGTAGTGATTTTGTTGGATGGAAGGCCATACCTACTCACCAAATCATGACGCGTGAAATCAGATATACTGATGATATGATCGGCTCTCTGACAGTACGTAGGCACCCACTTAGAATAAAACCTTGATACCCTAGGAGCATTCCACTCCGGACGGTGTTCCCAAGCCAAATCATGAATGGTAACCACACTTTTTGTTTTCGAAGGACTCTCAGCTAAGAAAGCATCTGGTCCCCAATAGAGATCCACTTGATGTTGTTGCAACCACCGGTTAACGCGCACTTCGTAATGATAGTACCACAACCACGGGTGGCGAGCACCAGGCCCCAAGGAGTGACCAATCATATTGGGCGCCATAAGAAACTCATTAGAGAACGGACGGTCGAACAAGAGATGAAAGGTTACTTCGGGATGGTTCAGTGCCATTCTTTGGACGATTTCATACGTATACCTTCCTATGCCTTCAAGGCGATTAGGAAGTAGAAAACGTGCATTTATAGCGACTTGCATCTTAAAGTATCAATGAAATGGTAAAATACATATAGTTTCACAAGATGAAAACCGCCTTACTTCGTCCGGTTCTTCTTCTCATAGGGCTCAATGTTATCATAAAGCCTCTTTGGATTGTAGGAATAGATCGCCAAGTCCAACTCTTGGAAGGACCCGAAGTCTATGGTCGATTTTTTGCGCTCTTTCAACTGAGCTTGATGTTTCACGTCATTCTCGATGCGGGAATTCAAACCTTTCTCAGTCAGCAGAAAGGGAAAAATACGGCCCTGAGTTCCGATTTTATCTATCGGCTTGGTATAACTAAAATCATTCTTTCTTTCATATACTTTGGTTTATCTATGGCCCTAGCGTTTGTTCTTGGCCTATTGTATAAACCGGACTGGATGACTAAACTGCTGGTTATTCAAATTCTCCATAGTGCCATCTTATTTTGCAGGACCTATTTTGCCGCAGAACTTCGCTATAGCCTCGATCGATTATTTTCCATTTTGGATAAAGCATTAAGCCTAGGAATCATGGGAGTGGCACTCCTTGTCATTCGAGATATAAACGCTATTGATACTATGCTTAACGCCCAATTAATAGGCCTTGGGATTAGTGTAGTGCTCGCACTATCCTTTTTGTATACTCGACAACGACAGCTCGACAAAACCAGCCCGAGCACGCCCATTACATACTATTCGCTCTTTCAGCATGCCTTACCCTTTACGTTAATGGTTTTATTTATGACCCTTTACCAACGCGCTGATGGGGTGATGATTGCCATGCTTCATAAGGAAGCCTCGTTTCAAAATGGTCTGTATGCCATGAGCTTTAGGCTTTATGATGCATTAAATGTTGTACCATTTTTAGCCACCTCACTTTTACTTCCAACGCTTGCCAAACGAGGGGTCAAAAGTATTGAAGGGCTTTTGATTAGTCGCGAGATTCTCCGCTTCGCCACAACCTTATCCGCTGTAATCTTTCCATTGATTTTCTGGGCATACGATGATTTATTCTCATTGTTCTATGGAAATCAAGTTGATGTTGCAGAGGAAGTCTTTGAGGTAATGATGATTTGCTTTATGGTCGGAGCACCTTTGGCTGTGTTAGGGACAATCCTTACTGCAGCAGATAAAGTTTGGACAGTTTGCTTAGTGGCGCTTTCAGGCTGTATTCTCAATATCGTATGCAATGCATTGTTTATCCCTTCTTATGGCGCACTTGGCGCTTCCTGGACAACATTAGCCACTGCACTGTTTATTACCCTATTGTATCTCTGGCACCTTAGAACTATAATCGGCCAGATCCTCTCTTGGAAGATTTCCATACAATATATTGCCCTGGGTACTATGTGCTGGGCAAGCTTTGCACTCATCAATCAGTTTTTACCTGTAGAATTTTTATTCAAAGTGATTCTATATCTAATCATTACTTCTGCGATCATAGCCTCGACAAAGTGGCTTCAAATCAGTATTTTACCAACCACAAGGAATTAACCATGTCTCAAGAAGATTCGAATAAAGCCATCGTACATTTTTTAGCCCGCCTTCTCCAATATAAAGGCTGGATTATTGGCGCAACGCTCATATCTGGCATCGCAGCAGTAGTCATTAGCCTCTATGTACTTAAGCCCTATTATCAAAGCTTTGCCTTGGTCTACCCTACCAATCTTACGATGCATGAGCGTGCATCGATGTTTAGCAATACTTCGTCCTCCGGAGAAGAAGGCGGATACTATGGTACAAAACATGATGCTAATCGCATTTTGACCGTAGCTAATTCACAGTGGCTCATACAGCGTATGATTGCGGAATTCAACCTCTCAGAGCACTATGGTTTTGACAAGAACACGGAGTATTTATCCTCAAAGACGACCGAGCAATTCATGGATCAATATCAAGTGTACAAAACCGAAGAAGATGCCATCCGGATCAACTACATCGACACCGATCCTAAACTTGCCGCTAACTTGGTCAATGAAATGGTTAAGATTATTGATTCTACGATTACAGCTCCTATTCAACGGAATAAAGAGTCGATGTATGTAGAGATGAAAAAACAATTAGACTCAAGTGAAGTCGCACTAAATGACTTGGCCACTCAAATTGAGCTTTACCGAGATTCTGCTCAGAACCAACTTCTCACTCGCCAATATGAACAGCAACTTCTTCGAGTTAAAGAAATACAACAATTAGTCGACCAACACGCGGTAGCCTCTTCCACGTCAACCCCAGGTTTAGAAATTATTGAAAACGCCTATCCTGCAGAGCGAAAGCTAAAACCTGTGCGATGGATGATCTGTGCCATCACGGTTATTGTCACCTTCATTCTGTCTTGTTTGATTGTCCTATTGTTTGATGCCGTTGGTCAATTGAGCAACGCCATAGGAAAGTATGAAAGGTCTAAATCCTAATCCTTCCGCTTAACCTACTGTGGCATTAGTACGTCATAATCGGTCATCTATCTACCTCGCGGCTTCGCTGGGCTTAAGCATTGTGCTTACCCTATTGGCTTGGATTTTTGATATAGCCTTATTACCCGTATTGGCTATCCTTCCTTTTGTTCTAGCGGCTTCGCTTCTTTATCCTAAATACCTTTTCTTTTTAGCAGTAAGCTTATTACCCATATCAAGAACAGTTGAGTTTGGATCAGGGCTATCCCTAAGCTTTCCCACAGAACCTTTGTTAATCTTTCTAAGCCTAGTTGTGCCAATAGAGTTTGTCTACGGCAAAAAAATCCGTAGCGACCTTCTAGCAAAACCCATCGTCTTAACCTTGATCCTCTATCTGGTCTGGGTAGGAATAACGACATTAACTAGTCAGACTCCCTTACTATCTGTAAAATATCTCTTGGCAAAGTCTTGGTTTGTCGTCCCTGCCATCTTAGGTAGTGTAGTCTATATCCAATCATGGAAAGATGTTAAGCGAATCCTCTGGATGTTTCACGGGGTGTTGTCCTTCACCATTCTTTGGACGTTGATGCGTCATAGTGTAAGTGGCTTTGCATTCGATCAAGTGAACTTTACCATGACACCGTTTTATCCCAACCACGTGGACTACGCGGTGGTGATTACCATGTTTTTACCCTTTAATCTTTGGCTGTATTCTGAGGCAACTAAGCTGTGGGTCAAACGCTACCTCCTTCTGAGTACCATGGTCTTTTTGCTCGCGATTTATCTTTCTTATACAAGAGCGTGTTATGTAGCTGTATGCGTAGAATTGATCGTCTATTTCTGCCTAAAAATGCGTGGGATGAAACTGGCCATTCCCCTTGCCTTTGCCTTGGTTATTGGCTTAGTTGGGTTTTTACTTCATGAAAATCAATACCTCCAATACACCCCCTCAACGAGCACTGTCATGCACGATGAGTTTAGTGATCATGTTTCCTCAACCTTTGAAGGAAAGGACGTTTCTAGTATGGAGCGAATATATCGATGGGTAGCAGGCGGGCATATGATAGCAGATAAACCATGGTTGGGCTTTGGGCCAAATGGATTTGTACCGAATTACAGAGAGTATACCGTGTTTATCTTTGAAACCTGGGTATCTGATAACCCTGAACAATCTACCGTGCACAATTATTATATACTGCAAGCCATAGAACTTGGAATTCCTGGATTATTGCTTTTTCTGACAATAATCATTCTATTCTTTCTTAGAATTGAGCGTTATTACGCAAAAGAAAAAAACAATTTGAAAGGAAAATTCAGTTTAGCATTAGGTGTTTCAATGAGCAGTATCGTAATCAATAACATATTTGGAGACTTGATTGAAACCGATAAAATTGGCTTCTTCTTTTTTATCCTGATTGGTCTTTTAATCATCCTTCCAAAACTCGCTCAAGAATTTTCTACGCACAGGGAAACTAGGTATGAATAACTCCTCGCAGCAACATTTTGATTTGCAAAACACGCAACGGGCCTTTGCTTACCTTTCTGATAAGCAACTTCGCCGCATGTCAAGATTGTTTAAGCTAATGGGTTCGAAGGCATTGACATTGATTGGGGGAAAGCTTGCAAAGTTTTCTCTCAGAATCGGACTTCCCATTCCCTATTACTTCAAAAACCTATTATACCGTCAATTCTGTGGAGGAGAAAACCTTGAGGAATGTTCGAATGTCGCACAAGAATGTGCCCAACGTAATATATTGATCAATTTACATTACGGCATTGAAGCAACAGATAGCCAAGAATCCTGGGATCACTCATTTAATGAAAACATGAAGGCTATTGCATGGTGTGCTAAGACCAAAAATGCCATAAGCTTGAGTATTAAAATGACTGCGCTGATTTCCCTTGAAATCTTACAGAAAAAACAAGAAAATCGAGCATTAACCAGCGCAGAGGAAGGCGCTTATGACATCTTCAAACACCGGATTGGTCAGTTATCTGTCGAAGCCAAAAAAGCAGGGATAGCGCTGTATTATGATGCCGAGGAGTCTTGGATACAAGAAGAAATAGATCACTTGGTCAATGACTTGATGAAGCTTCACAATAAAGAATCAGCCACAGTCTATAATACCTATCAGATGTACCGAAGGGATAAACTCCAAGAGTTTAAAGACACCGTCAATAAGGCCGCGGTTGAAGGGTATATAGTGGGAGCCAAGCTAGTCCGCGGCGCCTATGTTGTCAAAGAAGCACGCTATGCAGAAAAGCATCAGACCCCCAATCCATTGCATGACAATAAAGAGTCAGTCGATCAAGATTTCAATGAGGCCGTCCATTTTGGAATTGAAAACATTCATCAGGTAGCAATGTGTATAGGAAGCCATAACATAATAAGTTGTGAGCGCGCACTCGCCAAGGCAAAAAAAGATGCTATTGAGTTAAGTCATCCCCACATCGTTTTCTCCCAGCTCTATGGTATGAGTGATCCCTTGTCTAATAATCTAGCGCATTACGGTGCGAATGTTTCGAAATACATGCCTTATGGGCGAGCAAAATACCTCCTACCCTATCTGATACGTAGAGCAGAGGAAAACCAATCAGTACAGGGGCAAATGTCTCGGGAGCACCAACAGATCCACGAAGAAATCCTTAGACGGAGAACAGGTTAATTTTTTTATAATTCTAGATGGATTTTTTATTTTTCGAGTAAAGAACCATTATGAAACATATAGTATTAGGACTGTTCACCTCCGTTATCGTCCTATCCTGCTCTAAGAGTATTGAAGCACCAAGTGCTATTGTAGAGGCAGATGAGAAGACCTGTGCGTGTTTTGAGTCAACGGCTTCATCATTTAAAGAGATAAGAGATTTCTACATTGATAATTATAACTCTTGGGATGACAAGAAAATCAAGAAAGAATTTGCTGAGCGCCTATACAAAGCCATGAAAGAAGAACAAACGTCCAAAGATTGTATCAAAGATTGGGCTAGCAGTAAAGAATCTCTTTGGTACGACTATCGATGCGTATTGACCGAAGAGGAGTATTCGACGGAAGAAGAATATGATTACGCCAGTGAAGAAGCTGCCGCAGAAGTAGCAGGGGAATATGACTACTATGACGAGTACGAAGAGGATTACGATGATTATGACGACTACGAGGAGGCAGAACCTATTGTACGATCTGAGGGCCGTTTTTTACTTAGTGATGTAGAGGCGTGTTATGAAGTACATCACCTTATGTCCAACAATCTTGTTGACAATTCAGACCATCGTCAAGATCTTGAAGATTACATTCTCGAAGAACTTGCTTATGATGAAAATTTTATGCGCTTTCTAGGAAACCATGTTGGTATTTACCTGAGCGAATATGACTACGAGCGTTACGAGCGAGAAAAAAATCGCAATCGTGATCGAGCGTATGATGAGGAATAAGAGTAAAATATGATTGCTATGAAAAATCTACATCAGATAAAAGCTTATTCGCTAGTCATAACGGTTCTCGGACTGTTTCTTTTACCATCGTGCTCCAAGGATTCAAGTGGTATTGCAGAAGGTGAAAAAAAGGCGGATGATGTTGTTTGCTCTTGCGCGGCGGGCTATGCTAAGGCAAAAAACAAGGCCTATACCTATGCTGTAAACAATATTGAACACCTGCATAAAGACCTAGTTAAGTCTGAATACGAACGTTTGAAAATCAAGATTCAAAAGGAGAAAATCGAGGCTAGTCGCTGCATTAGAAATTGGGCCCTTGATCAGGAATCGTATTGGTATGAAGACCAACTCGTTGGTCCCGATTTTCAGGGAAAGATTAAGCTCGCCAATCCTAAAAGTTGCAAGGAACTTGTCCTTATCGAGAGTTTGGAGCTTCTGTGACGGTCTTAGAATCCTAACCGAGGCTCACATCAAGCGCCATCATCACAATAAAGCCTCCTATGAATCCTAATGTGGCTAAGTCGGCATAACGATCTTGCTGAGTTTCGGGGACAACTTCTTCGATGACCACATAAATCATGGCTCCTGCCGCAAAAGCTAAGGCAAAGGGTAATATTGGAGTAAAAAAGATAACGGCTAGGGCTCCAATAACGGCGGCTACAGGTTCTACTACGGCGCTTAATTGACCATAGTAAAAGCTCTTCCACCGACTTGCACCAGCGCGACGCAAAGGGAAGGATACGGCGATTCCCTCGGGAAAATTTTGAATACCAATTCCAATAGCTAGGGTTACAGCCCCCCCTATAGTTGCTTCTGGTAAGCCAGCCGCCACTCCACCAAAGAGTACACCTACCGCAAGTCCCTCCGGTATATTATGCAGCGTTATAGCTAGTATGAGAAGCGTTGTTTTATGAAGTTTTGTCTTTACGCCTTCACTGTGTTCGATATCAAAATTGAGATGAAGGTGTGGCATAAACTTGTCCAAGGCAAACAAAAAGAGAGCACCTAATCCAAAACCAATTGCAGCGGGAACAAAAGCTAAACTCCCCCAAGAGACTTCCGCCATTTCAATGGCCGGCGACAAAAGGGACCAAAAACTTGCCGCAACCATAACTCCTCCTGTAAACCCAAGCATGGTATCTAAATACTTTCTTGGCATAGATTTAAACGGGAAGACTAAACTTGCTCCCAAGGCTGTTAGAAACCAAGTGAACACCGTAGCTAAAAATGCAGCAAGCACAGGGTTTAGGGACTCAAAATAGCTTATAATGGTTTGCATGTCTATATATTTTCTTGGATTAAGATGAGTTCACAAGCCTTGTAAGAAAGCTCTACAGATTGATTCCCATTGAGTGTTAGCACCCTGCTATCGTCAAAGGGTAAAACCGATTGAATACATAATGATGTACCCAAGGCTATCCCTTTTTGGGATAGTAAACTCAAAAGTTTTGAATTGGAATCCAATACCCCTACAACCTTTGCACCCACGCCAATAGATAATTCAGTGAGTGGCTTTGCGCGTTGCTTTGGGATATTGCCATCAGCATCGGGAATATAGTCCCCATGAGGATCAATTGACGGATGATCTAGAAAGGCATCTAACCTTTTGGTCAATTCCTGAGAGCGAACATGCTCTAATTGCTCTGCAATGTCATGAACTTCCTCCCAGCCAAATCCTAACTTCTCATAAAGAAACACTTCCCATAACCTGTGCTTTCGAATCAGACTTACAGCTAGCTGGCGCCCTTTAGGACTTAATGATCCACCTCGATAGGGAACATAGTCTATAAATTCTTTCTCCGCTAATCGCTTATACATTTCTGATACCGACGCTTGCGATGTCACAAGATGCGATGCCAAGGCGTTGGTAGACACGGCATATCTATCCTCTTTTCCCTCTGAAAGTGTCCAAATGGCTTTAATATAGTCTTCAATGGATTGAGACGGCATGGCACAAAATTAATATATACTTAATTATTGTTTAGGCTTTCCTAAATATTTGCTTTTGTACCTTGTGGACGTGAAAAAGCTCATGCAGATAGAAAATCGCAAAGCACGCTTTGACTACCACATTCGGGATCGATACATCGCGGGGGTGCAACTAAGAGGCAGTGAGGTGAAATCTATACGTGATGGACAGGCGTCCATTCAGGAGGGATTCTGTCGCTTTCGAGGGGAAGAATTGTATCTCTATGGTATGCATGTATCAGAATATTTTCAAGCTAGTCACAACAACCATATTCCTGGAAGAGAAAGAAAACTTCTTTTACATCGAAAAGAACTCAAACAATTGCAACGCAAAGTCAAGGAACGAGGATATACCATTGTTCCACTTAAACTTTTTGCAACAGAGCGGAATCTAATCAAGGCTGAAATCGCCCTTGTTCAAGGGAAAAAACAGTTTGACAAACGCCAGACTATCCAACAAAAAGATGCTAAAAGGGAAAAGGATCGAGCCAAAAAAGAATCGAATAACTATCGCAACTAGGTACGCCCCTTTAACATAGGAACGAAAGAAAAGGTATCAAAAACTTCTTCCTTTACCCCGTCTTCAAGTTTTGTTATTCTGAGCATATCCTGGCTACCTTGGCCATTGTCTACGGGAATAATAAGCATTCCACCAATACGAAGTTGATCAATCAAGGTCTCAGGAACGTGGGGAGCAGCAGCAGTTACAATGCATTTATCAAACGGAGCATAAATCGGCTTTCCCAAAAATCCATCACCGTAATACGTGCGAATCGTTGTATACTTCATCGATTGGAGCAAATGACTCGTTTTGTCATACAGCGTACGAAAACGTTCTATGGTATAGACTCGCGCACCGAGTTCAGCCAATACCACTGCCTGATACCCCGAACCTGTCCCAATCTCTAAAACCTTTTCATTAGCTTCTATCTCCAATTTTTCCGTTTGAAAAGCAACTGTATAGGGCTGACTAATCGTCTGCCCATCACCAATTGGAAATGCCTTATCCTCGTAGGCATGGTTGTGTAATGCAGAGTCAGGGATAAAGCGATGACGCTCAATTCGACCCATAGCCTCTAGTACCCTATTGTCCTGAATACCCTTTTCACGGAGTAAGAGAATAAGATCCTTTCTTGGTCGAGCGTAGCGTAAATCCATTGGGCAATTAATCCGAAGGTAAGCCTTCAAAAAAATCTATTTCACTTATGTATTACACATAAGAACTGAATTGTGTTTAACTTGTTATTCAGTTATGAACGGATGGATGCTTTTTTGGGGAATTGTTACCCTTTATATTGCCATGGAGGGAGTGGCATGGCTATCCCATCGCTACTTAATGCACGGGCTACTATGGGTATGGCACAAAGATCATCATCAAAAGGACCCCACTTCATTTTTTGAGCTCAACGACTTATTTTTTATTGTCTATGCCGTACCGAGCGCCACGTTGATTATCACCGGTCTCGTGTACAATCTAGCCTTTGGTCTCGGAGCAGGCTTTGGAATAGCACTTTATGGAATTACCTATTTTCTGGTTCATGACGTCTTCATCCATAAACGCATACGCATTAAACTCCCCTTTATGGGATGGTATTTTAAAGCCGTTTACAGGGCCCATCTAGCACACCACGGTACGCTAACTAAAGAGGGTGCAGAATATTTTGGGCTTCTGTACATTCCGCGGAAGTTCTTTAGACTCAGCCAGCATGGATAGCCACTATACTTATGCAGCGATTCTAGCAGGTAGTTTAAGTATTCCATTGATTGCTAGCTTTTTAAAACCTCTGGTTTTTTCAAAAAACTGGAGGGCATTCGGAGCATCAACCATGCTTGTAGGTGCCTTGTTTATCGCATGGGACATATTGTTTACCCAATGGGGCGTATGGGGATTTAACGAAGCAAAGCACTTCAGCGTTAAACTAATGGGCTTACCCTTAGAGGAAATCTTGTTCTTCTTTGTAGTCCCCTTTTGTTGCCTGTTCATCTACGAAAATGTATATGTCTACATTGTAAAATCAAGAGAGAGGATTTCAACGAGTACCATGTGGTCACTCATCAGTATAGGAGTGGGTTTGTTTTTAATTGGAATAGCTCATTGGGGCAGACTGTATACCGCCTCTACCTTTCTCCTTGGCGGGGGAACACTAATTGGCATCAGTGCCACAAGGGCCCACTGGTTACCAGCCTATATGACTGCCTATCTTTTTAGCAACATCCCATTTATTTTAGTTAATGGTATTCTGACCGGTTCCTTCGGACTCGAAGAGGTTGTATGGTATAATGATGCAGAAAATTTAGGAAGTCGTCTTCAAGAAGTTGCAGGCCTATCCTGGACGCAAATAAATATTCCCCTTGACGACTTCGTCTATTCTTTTACCTTACTCCTGCTAAACACAGCCATCTATATGTACGTCAAGCATCGTCCTTCAAGCGCAGCTTAACATAAAGAAAGTGCATCAACACACTATGCGGAAAGGCCAATATGGAAATGGCAATTAGGGCATAGAAATACGAATGACTTTGTGCATAGAGAACAATGACCACTAGTCCAATATATGCCACAAGCGTGAAAGGAGCCAACATCCTAACAAAATGTTTTGTAGACTCCACGCGCTCATTGGACTGCAGAGCCTTGTATTCATTAATTAATGAGGGTAATGCATGAAAAATACTAAAGTATAATCCGAAACCGACCCACATGGGTAACACAACAAGGGCATAAAGAGATACAAGGCTAGTCATCGCAAAATCTAACACAATTCTGATCTGCAGGCCATAGAACGCCAAGGCGCTCAAAATACAGGTAACAAGAAACCCTAAGGATAGTAAAAAGATTCGGTGTGCTATCGATACAATGGTTGAAGAAGGAAGTTCTGTAACAAACCATGAGGGTAAGACTTCTGCAAGTTCTGTGCTGTGAAACATCGGGATGGAAGATATCACCATAAGCCCCCATGACATCGCAATGGATGTGCCTAAGGCCTTGGGTAAAACATTCCATATCAACAACGCATCGCTTTGACCAAAATGCCAAGCGCTATAGAGTAAAAACAGCCAAAACCCCACAATAGGAGCAAAGAGCCATAGAAGGCCGTACACTAACATAACAGCAAGATATTGCCCCATAAAGCGCAATTGCTGTGCTGGCTTAATCCAACCAAGTACATCACTTGCCAATATATGATCTATAGCCCCATGGGATATGCCAAACAGCCCTACCAAAACAGCCAACACTATAACAGTAAACCAAACAGGATAGGACCATCCAATAATCAACGGCAACAGAAAACATCCTGTAATACCAAACTGAACCGTACGAAGAGTTAAGAAATTCATGGCATAAAAAAAGGGTGGTCATTGTGACCACCCTTAAGATATTAATAAGTGCGTTACTAATTATGCACCTTTTCCATCTTCAACAGCTAGAGCATAGATAACAAGACCGAAACCGATTTTGTTAATTGCATCTGCGATGTTGTATGCAACGTCCATATCAAGACCACCGAAGATACCTTCGTACCATCCTGGTGTTCCTGCCATGTAACCAATTGGATATATAGCCCATCCAACAAGTACAAACCATCCTAAGACTTTGTTTGCTTTTTGAACGGCACCTCCAGCATTACCTGCAAGTTCAGCAACTTCACCGAACCATACTAGGTAAACGATGTAGAAGTATGCGATACCTGAGATAAGACCCCATAACCAAGCATCTTCACGGAAGATTCCTTCCCCGATGTACCCAGTTACAAGCATTACTACAGAAGCAAAGATGAGTTTCCACATCGTGCCGATTTGTCCACCAGCTTTCTTAGTGATTAAGTAAAACTCAACACACATTAATGGAACAGTAAGAATCCAGTCAACATAACGTAGGAATGTTGGCGAAGGATTTTCTGCACCCGCGGCAGATGCCATGATATAATAATCACGCATGTAGTAGTAGTGTACCGCGGCAATGAAAGTGATCAAACCCGATACAAGTAGTGAAGTACGCCACTTGGCGTCAATGTTACGCATCTCCAACCAGAAGAATGCAGTCGCGGCCATCATGGCCATAGAGCCTATAAAAAACGTAAACGCAATGAGTTGTTCTCCGGAGAACTCACCACCGAACGCTTGAATAGCCTCATGTGAAATAGCTAAAATGTTCATATAAATAATTATTTGTTTCGCCTTTAAAACACGCTTGTTTAACTTTTGTTCGCGTTTTTGTCAAAAAATTTTAACAAAACGCACATTTTTTTGACTTACTACGCTAAACAATGTTGATTTCACCTAGATCAAAAGAGGCTGTTTATGAGTTTTACCGCTTGGAATACTAATCAACTTTACCAGTCTACACAGCATTTTTATGGAATAGCAGCATTAAATGTAGCTGAACTAGTAGCTTTAGTCTTGAAGAAGTTTTATGCGCACAGCAGAACCTAAAAATCAGCATGTTTTCTTTGCCTGGACTAAAATCTCTAGACGCTCTGAAGAATTAGCCCAGCGCTTTAACGCAGAATATAAGCGCTATGATCGCAAGGATAAATCAAAAGCAACCTTAGCCTTCTCCTTGTTAACCAATGCCATAAAGACCTTCTGTTGGATTGTGGTTAATCGGCCCAAGGTAATCTTTACGTTTAATGCACATCCCTACATTACCTTGATTGCGAAAATTGCAACTTGGGTAACATGTAAAGGAACCGTAATCCCAGATTTACATACAGCAGCCTACACAGACCACTTCTATGGTATAAAAAAAATCATTGCGCAGTGGATTTGGAAAAAGTGTCCAATTGTTATCATTCATAATCAAGAATCCAAAGAATTCCTTGCAAAGAAGCAGCCTAACCTAGCCGAGAAACTATTTGTTCTTGAAGATGCTATACCAGATTTCACAGAATATCCCAAGCAACAGCCTGGGTCCTCTCCTGTAGGCGTGTTGGTCTCCAGGTTTGCAAATGACGAACCCATTGAAGCGTTCTTACAAGCTGCTTCTCGCATTAAGGAATGTACTTTTTATGTTACGGGAAATTTTAAGAAAGCCAAATTCGACCTCACCCCATATATGGCAGAACATATAAAGTTTCCTGGCTTTGTATCGGATAATGACTACCAACGTATGCTAGGAAATGCCGATTTCATAGCGGTACTTACAACGCGCGAAATGACCCTTTTATCTGGAGGTTATGAAGCCCTTGCCCTCGAGAAACCGTTAATCCTCTCAAAAACAAAAACACTAATGGATTATTACGGCGATTCAGCACTCTATGCAGAAAACAAGGCAGAGAGTATTGAATCTTCAATTCGACGGATTCTTGAGAATCTTGCCTTGTATCAAGAAAAGGTTGATGTCCATAAAAAGATCAAAGTCAAAGATTTCAATACCAAGGCATCAACACTCCTCGACATCCTAAAGACCTTGTAGCGACCTTATTATTGCCCTATAAAGAAGAGGTAAAATCATCTAATGTTACGGATGATAGCTCAGTGAGAATGTATTCTTTTTGCTCCGCTGAAAAAATGGTATCAAACTTATTCGTTGCCTTTATCTCATCACTGCTATCAGGTTTCCACTGCTCCTCTTCAAACTTTAACGCTTTAGTCATTTTCGAAAAAGACAGCATATCCTCTGAAAACCTTACATCGATAAAATTGCATAATCCAGAGATCGCATGGCTTGCGTTATTCAGAAGGTCATTGTAGGTGATATAAAAATGATTGGGTTGTTTTATGTATTGCTTATGGATTTTGATATCTCGTTTCCAGCGTTTGATACAATCCTGTACACCCTGCTTTCCTCCAAAGGAATCGGGATATTGCTGACTTGCTTCATATAAAGACGCTACAACATCCTTTCCTTCCCTAACGACATGGATAAACTTGGTATTCGGATCCGCATGTTGAATCAAGGGAATAAAATAAAGGTGCATGGGAGTCTTTTCAATCCAAGCTGTTGTCTGGTTGTCTTCAGGGATACGATCGATAAGGTCAAGCATTTCAGCTACCCAGCGCGTTGTGTTTGCCGTTTGCCTAGGAATTGCTTCATACAATTCCTCTCGTTGAATTTTTTTCAAAAAGTGCCTAATAAACTCTTGATCTTTTTTGCCGTAAAATTTAAACCACTGTAATACCCTGTACTTAGGAATCGTACCACGAAAAAAATGCGTTTCCGGAAACGAGGCAATCGCCTTGTTTGAGGCCAAGATAGATTGCAACAGCGTTGTACCCGAGCGTGCGCACCCCACGATAAAAATTCTATGTCGATCAGATGGCAAAGTCTTCATAATGTTTTACTGGTAGAATGGAGTATCCCTGTTGAATCTTACGAATCTGCTCATTATTGAGCACCCTCTTCCATTTATTGTTAAGGTCCTCGAGTACTCGAAACGTCTTTAAGCCTTTACCCGGCTTATTCATCGTTTGAATAGTATTAACTATCGTTTTATTCCAAGGAAGGTCTAATGCATTAAAAAGATTTTCAAAACGTGCGACAGGGTCGACACATAGATCTTCATGTGTCCTTATTATACAAGAAGGGCGCTTGACAATTTCTTGTTCCCACAGATAATAGAATAATCCAATTTGAAAGCCCATTTTAGATAGCGGGTCCTCTAAACGTTGAATATCATCCGAGTAGTCTTCCAATACCGACTGTAGCTCTAATCTATTGATCAAACCACGATCAGCATCTTTTATATCCAGTTCTAAAGAGCTAGCGATAATATTAGCAGGATGGCGAAAAAGAAGGACAATCCAAGGGTCAAAATGATCTGCAATTAGCGAGAGGCATAATCCAGCGTGCACGGATTTAACAACTTGCCGCGAATAAGAAGTCCAGTTATCAGATGTGAGTCTAAACAGGAAGCTTGTCAAATTCTTCTTTGAGGAAAATCGGCCTTGTTCTTGCGCTAAACTAAGCTCTTTACGAAGTATATGTCCTTCATTATTACTCGCCGTATGACGGAAAAATCGATTGAGCGCATGATTAACCACAGACTGATTAGCCGGGTACTTTCCATTAAATATGGATTGGTAGAATTCTATTACCTGACGATTTTGCTCTTGACTGGATGAAGCATACGGAAATCGATGAAGAGACTGCTTCCATTGGCGACCGATAAAGCTATATTTTTCGTTATCTGGCTCCTTAAGCAGTCTTACACCATGTGCTGATCCAAGGATATTAGCAACCCAAGTCGTTCCGCTTCTTGGAAGCCCTGCTATAAAAATATTCTTGTTGCTAGTCGTCATGGTTGGCTATCAATAGAACTCCTTCGATAGTTCTAAGGTAAGGCATTGATGCAACACGCATTTATCTCTTCAAGTACTTTTTGCAAACGTTGCGATCTACAAGCTATCGATAGCAATCTTGGCCGACAACAAACATAGAGGCACTCCACCCCCTGGATGTCCACCCCCTCCTACAAAGCGAAGATTTTTTATTAATGGATTTCGTTCGCTGTGTCGAAAAAACGCACTAAATGGGGAATTTGAGGCATTGCCATACAGGGCCCCAGCATACGACGAAGTATCCCGCTCAATGCCTTTTGGCGTCCAAACCTGCTCAAACTGAATTGCCTTAGCCAACGAAATACCGAGCACAGAATCAATCTTGGCTAAAATGTTATCCTTAGCTCGTGCTGCCATTTCATCCCAATCCTGCCCGGAGTCATGCGGAACATTGATCATAACAAACCAATTTTCAGCTTGACTCGGCGCATCACCTGCAATGTGCTTTTTACTTATATAGATGTAGACCGTAGGATCATCACTCACATTACCCAATTGTATGGCCTGGAATTCTTCCTTATAGTTTGCGCTAAACAAGATGTTATGTACATCAAGGTTGGCGTGTTCCCCCTGAACACCCCAATAAAATATTAAGGCAGAGGTTGACTTCTCTTGGTTAATCACTTTTTTTGGAGGCTTTAGCGAAGGAAGGAGCTTATTATAGGTAGGTTGTACATCCATATTCGTGATCACTCGATCAAACGAATGATGATGTTCTCCTGACCGAATACCGACGGCTCGCCTTCCCTCGAGCAAAATTTCATCAATTGGACTGTTTATATGAAATATCACGCCTAATTCCTTACCCAACTGAATTAGCGATTGAACCACATGGTGCATTCCTTTGTCCATAATAAAGGCCCCATGATTATGCTCAAGATGACTTATTACTGCCATGGTTCCTGGCGCACGATATGGGTCAGAGCCATTGTAGGTAGCATATCGGTTAAACAACTGAATCGCCTCAGGAGTAGTAAAAAACTTTTTATGCAGAGCATTTAATGTTGTGAATGCCTTTAAGCGTCTTAGAGAAGCCGCTCTAGGAAAAACGTGCTTTGGTATGTAGCGCCAAGCCTTTCGCAGTGGATGACGAAGAAAAACCTCTTCGGTCAGTTCAAAAACTTTCTGAGCATGATGCAAATACTCTAATACATGATCACTTCGTTCTCCGAAGACCCGTTCAAACTCTTGGGCAAAATCTTCGGCATTCGCATACGCATGAAACACTTTGCCATCAGGATAAAAATATTTTGTAATAACAGGCAGTCTTGAGTAGCTGTAATAATCTGAGGGATTTCTACCACATGTCGTGAATAGCTCATCAAGTACTTCGGGCATCGTAAACAGCGAAGGACCTCTGTCAAATCGAAAACTGGCCTCACGAATTTCACCTGCCTTTCCTCCTAAGACATTATTTGCCTCAAACACTGAAACATCATAGCCCTTATTCGCAGCTAGTGCGGCAGAAGCTAGCCCAGCTACCCCAGAACCAATGACAGCAATTGTACTCACAAAAGAGGGATTAGCTTAATTTATGGCCTCCTAAGTCACGCTTAGCTTGCAAGTACTTCTCATTATGGGGATTTGGAGCAACCTCAATAGGAACGGCCTCAACTACTTCCAACCCATAACCAATAAGGCCAACCCTTTTGGTAGGATTGTTTGACATAAGGCGCATCTTTCGAATACCAAGCTCCCTAAGTATTTGAGCACCCACTCCATAATCTCTTTGATCCATCTCAAAGCCCAAGGCTTGATTAGCTTCATAGGTATTCATGCCTTCTTCTTGTAGCGAATAGGCTTGAAGTTTACTTCGAAGCCCAATACCCCTTCCCTCTTGTTGCATATATAAGAGGACACCTTGTCCTTCCTGTTGAATGTGTTGGAGGGCTGAACTCAGCTGATCTCCACAGTCGCAACGCAAGGAGGTTAAGAGGTCACCCGTCAAACAGGAAGAGTGAACTCGGGTAAGTACGGCATCCTCTTCACGCCATTCTCCCAAGGTCAAGGCAAAATGGAATTCTCCAGTATTTTCTTGGGTAAAGCCATGCAACTGGAAATCTCCATACTTTGTTGGGAGCTTAATTTGAAGGTCTTTAGATACCAAAGACTCGTGCCTCAATCGATACTTTATAAGGTCTTCTATAGATATAATTCGCAAGTCAAACTTTTCTGCAACCTTCCAGAGGTCAGGTAATCGTGCCATAGAGCCATCATCGTTAAGTATTTCTACAAGGACGCCCGCAGGCTCAAAACCTGATAATCGGGCTAAATCCACGGCTGCCTCAGTGTGACCCGCTCTTCGAAGCACTCCACCATTTTTTGCTTTTAATGGAAAAATGTGTCCAGGCTTACCTAAATCCTCTGGGCGCGTTGCAGGGTCAATAAGCGCTTGAATTGTCTTTGCACGATCTTGCGCACTGATTCCTGTCGTCACACCATCTTTTAAGAGGTCAACGGAAACGGTAAACTGGGTTTCATGGAGCACCGTGTTTTTGCCGACCATTAAGTCAAGTTGTAACGCCTCTGCACGGGCTTCAGTGATCGGAGCGCAAATCAGTCCTCTTCCTTCCTTAGCCATAAAGTTTACCACCTCAGGATTGGCATTGGCAGCAGCTGTAATGAAATCCCCTTCATTTTCCCGATCCTCATCATCAACAACGATGACTAGTTTGCCTGCCTTAATCGCCTCGATGGCGGACTCCACCGTGTCCAACTTTCTTTCTTCCATAGCTTTACTCATTGCGCATTCTTTCTGTTGGCTTCCATATTCCATGGCGCCGGCCCAATACAAAATCAAACGTTCCCCAAAGTACGGCCATATTCATAATTATGAAGTAGCTAAATCCCTGAAGAAGTTTAGGACTTCGATGAAACAATCTTTCTCCTAAATTATGAGCCACCATACAAAGGGCGATTAACCCAATACACGTTAAACTCCAAAAATATCCATAGGGTTGTAAAAAAGTGTCAAGAAAACAACCCGAGACAATAAGCGCTATTCCCAAGATGGGTGTTAACCACCTCAGAATCTTATGCGACCACAATAACCATAGTGTTTGAAAAGATGCTCGACCAGGCAACTTGGGCAATTTCAAAAGATTTTGCCAATTCCCGCAAGTTATTCTTCGCTTTCTTCGAAACTCAACGGCTAATTTCCCTGATACAGATTCGTGGGCTACAATTTCATGACTGACTATGGATGGTTTTCCCGTCTTTAACTGAGCGTAGGCGATAAAAAAGTCATCTACCGTCAATTTTGGAGGGATCACAGGAAGGTTCTTGCAAGGCAAGATGTAACATGCACCAAAAACACCCATTGCGCGATGAAATACATCTCCTTCCGCAAGCTTTAATCGGGTCTCCAAAGAGAGATACATCGACTCGCTATCAAAATAAATCTCTTTTGAATTTGACTGGCTTCGACTTCGTCCTGCGATGATAGCCTCAGGATTTTGTTGTACAAGTCGATGCAGTACGCCCCATCCTTCGGATTGTATAACAACATCAGCATCCAAACACAGCATATACCCCTTACGAGCTCTCAACATGTCCTGATGCTTATGCCATTGCCCGGGTTTGCCGAGTCGTTCGTCACTTTGAATAAGCGTAAATCGTTTGTCAAGGGTCTGAAAGCGTTCAATAACAGCATGACTTCCATCTGTTGAGGCATCTGAGATAATGATAAACTCAGCATTCCACATATCTCCAGGACAGGTGATTAACGCACTAAGACTATTTTCTAAAACACCTTCTTCGTTATGTATAAACATTACAATCGTCAATGGCAAGGTGCCTTCGTTATGAGGAAGAGCTGCTCGATTGTGAGGAACCCTGCGAAAAGCAAAAAGCATAACGCCTGGAAATATAATCCACGTGTAGACCAAAAGAAAAAGTAAGACACCTGCTATAATCATTAATACTTCTTGTCTATGCCGATTGAATACTTATCATAAAGCGCCTTGCCTATACTCGATGGGTTATGATGCTGATCAACATAATGCATGCCACGCTGCCTCAAGCCATCCCACAAACCCTCTTCACTTGAAATCCTGCAAATCGACTCCACAAATTGTTCAACGTCTTCTGCAATGAGCACCTCTTGGTTGTCGGCGACGGCAAGACCTTGAAATGCTTTTGAAGTGCCAATACAGGGAATACCTGCGGCGAGTGCCTCTAACACCTTGACGCGGACTCCTCCTCCTGATTTAAAGGGCATAATCATGACATCCATGGACCGCACAAAGTGCAAGGCCGATTTGACCTCTCCAAGTATATGGATTTGATTTGATCTCCTCTTGACTAGCCAACTCGGCATATTGCGGCCTGCAAGATGTAAGGTCCAGTTATCCAATATATTTAGCCGCGGTACTATTTCATCTAAGAGCCATTCAGCCGCCTCGGCGTTAGGTGACCAATCCCAGGAAGCAATCAATCCAAGACGGAGGCCTCCACCCGTTATTCGGTTAGGCTGAGCAATATGATCTGCTACCATTCCCATAGGTATAACCTCTGTTCTCACCTCAGGGCAGTTCATCCGAACCAATTCGTTGTCTTCATGAGATATAGGTAAAACAAGATCTGCACTAGACCACGCCAAGCGTTCAAATCGCCTGATATCATTCGCCATTTTCTGATATAATGCATAATGCAGTCCTCGAACACCGGCGAGGCGATTTTGCCAAATCTCTTCCTCGATATTATGAAGACGTAGAATGATTGGAGCATGGCTAATTTTTCTTAGGCCTTCTATATAGGTAGCAAGAAAAACGCTTTCAATTTGGATAATATCAGGTTCGTAATGGCTTACCACCTCATGTAAACTCGATGCAGCATCTGCATTGTAAAAACGTCTTACCTGCAAGGGATACTTTCTCTGATAGGAAAAAAAATGGGAAGCGACTGCCGTATTGATTGGCATTGTGTAGGCCTGATTTTCCTCATCATAGCGAAGCCCCTTCAAGGATTTGCCTGAGGAATCCAATGAAAACCAAACCACATCTGCCCCGGCACGTTTCAAGCTTTTACCCAGTGTGTAAACAGCCATTGACTCTCCGTCCATAGGCGGATGAACTTGTTTCTTTGAGAGGATTAAAACTTTCATCAACGTCTGCTAAGATATTGAGTTCTTTAGCACTAACGATTACTTAGAATCCTTGGTATCTTTGGTTTATGTCATCGTCTCCTAAAACAGTGCCTCAAATCACCATTATCATGCCTGCCTATAATGCGGAAGAGACCTTGGCAAAAACCTTATCCGAGATTCCACCAGGTATAGCCCAACATGTTATTCTTACAGATGATGCCAGTACAGACAATACAGTGCGTGCAGCACAAGAACTAAATATTGACATCATCATTCAACACGAATTCAATAAGGGATATGGTGCGAACCAAAAATCTTGTTATCGAAAGGCACTTGATATAGGGTCTGACATCATCATTATGTTACATCCAGACTATCAGTACTCTCCTAAACTAATCCCTGCCATGGTTGCGATGATTACCTCCGGGCACTATGACGTGATTTTGGCTTCGAGAATCCTTAGCGGTGGAGCATTAAAAGGAGGCATGCCTCTTTATAAGTATGTGGCCAATCGCTTACTTACGTTTACGCAAAACATATTTATGGGCTTAAAACTTTCGGAATACCACACGGGCTACCGTGCATTTCGATCAGATGTTCTCCAATCCATTGATTTTGAATGCAATTCAGATGATTTCATATTCGACAATCAACTTCTTGCTCAAATCGCCTCCAAGAAGTTTGCTATCGGAGAAGTAACCTGCCCCACAAAATATTTCAAGGAAGCGTCTTCAATAAATCTCAGACGAAGTGTGATTTACGGCCTGGGATGTCTACGGATTACTTGGCTCTATTTTTTATGGAGAATAAAGTGGCACAAAACGCTAAAAGTTTAGACACGTTGCTTTTAACGTTTT
>Ga0163109_10000785_pt1 | contig 25195 bp, 31 predicted proteins | sample CRUFie1St13metaG_FD_108704 | JGI IMG/M metagenome (GOLD analysis project Ga0163109, IMG submission 108704) | Marine microbial communities from the Costa Rica Dome - CRUD Field 142mm St13 metaG | ecosystem: Environmental > Aquatic > Marine > Oceanic > Photic zone | place: Costa Rica: the Eastern... | reverse complement strand
TAATTAACTCAGTATCTGCATTACTTAACTGATGTAAATATTGTCTCATTTCTGTAATTTCATCAAAAACATATAATAATTCATTTATTTTTTTTTTTAAAAATGAATTTTCTCTTTGTAGTTTGCTTATTTCTAAATAATATGGATTAACTGATGCTCCTCCTTTATATTTTTTATTTTTATTTTTATTTTTAATACTCTTTTTCTTGTTATTTTTTCTTTTTTTTATATTTTTTTTTGATTTTTTCATTATATATTAAACTCATATAAATTTTTTTTCACCATTTACATAATCAATAATATCATTAATATTAGCAGTAGTATATGTAATGTTTTTATTATATTTAATTTTCCATAAATGTTGATAAAATTCAAATGTGCTATTAAATTCAGAAATATTTATATTAATTATATTTCCATTATAGTCTCTAATAAACATTATATATTATAAGTAAAATATATTTATATTCGTTAAATATTTATTTAGATAGTATATATAAAATATAATAATGAATTTAGAAACATTAAAGAATTATGCTTTATCATCTAAAACTTGGATAATAATAATAGCTTTATTAGGATTTATAGCTATAGCAGTATACATATTTCAAGAATATATGTCTCCATCAATGAATCCTGAATATATTGAAAATAATGAATTTATTTCATCAGAAACCGAAAATAAAAAATATAGCGATTTATATTTATTTAGAGCTAATTGGTGTCCATATTCAAAAAAAATAGTTCCGATATGGAATGAATTAAAAGATAAATATGATAATAAGAAAGTTAATGGATACACGGTAGTGTTTAAAAGTATTGAAGAAAAACAAAATGCGGATTTATTAGCCGATTTTGAAAAAACTTATAGTAAAGAAATAGATGGATATCCTACTATCATATTAGTAAAAGATACACAAGTTATTGAATTTGAAGCAAAACCCACCTACGAAAATTTAGAACAATTTTTAGAATCTGTATTAATCTAAGTTGTCTAACCATTCTTTTGATACTTTTTTTCCATAATCTATCCATTTTTTTCTTACTTCTTCACTAGTAATTATTTTTGATGCATCTTTTAAATTAGTTATATCAGCCAATATATTTAAATGATATGGATTATCTATATATTTATCTCTTATGTTACAGTGATGTAATTTAATAAATAATTTGTAAAAATATTTAAATACATTATCTTCTTTTAATATTTTTAATGAATTTTCATCATTATCTATCATATTCATCGAAAATATTTCAGTTAAATCACATTCTTCATTATTAATACATTCATTTATTGGATATGAAATATCTAATCCACCATCTATATAACATATATTATTAACGTATAATGGTTTAAAAACAAATGGCATAGATGATGACATATAGATAGCATTAATTAATTTCATATCAGGTTGTGTTATATAGTTAAATTGTTCTGATTTAAATGTATTTGTATTAACCGCATAAATATTTAATTTTATATCACTAAAATCATATAATTCTTTTAAAGTTAATGTATCTAAGTTTAAATCACAAGATTTAAAAAATGGATTTATAAAATCTTTCAACATTTCTATACCAATAATACCTTTTTTATCTATTATGTTTAAATAATCATTAGTGTCAAAATTAAAACATTTTTCCCAAGGTCGTTCAATACAATATTTAATTATATCATCCCAATTTTGTTTTAAACATAATACAGCTCCTATAACGGATCCTGCTGAAACTCCATAAATACCTTTTATATTATTCATAACAAAAAAATCATTTTTCTGTAATTCATATAGTGCCCCCACTAAATTTAATACTTTGTATCCTCCACTAGGCAATACTAAATATTTAATCATTATATTAATAATAATGTTATTTTTTATACTTTTTTTTCTAATAACAAATTAAGATGGATTATAATAAAGAATTTAGAGAAAAAATTAATATGGATGAATTATATTCCAATAAAAAAATTGAATTTCAAAATAAAACTAAAATATATCAGAAAATATTATCTAGGATACATAAAAAAATAAAACACACATCAAAATTAAAAAATAACGATGAATATTGTTTTTATCTTATACCTGAATTTATTTTAGGAACTCCAAAATATGACGTTGGGGCTTGCACTGCATATGTAATTAATAAACTTCAAGAGAATGGATTTCAAATAAAATACACGTATCCTAATTTATTATTTATATCTTGGAAACATTATATACCTGATTATGAAAGACAAAAAATAAAAGATAATACTGGAATGAAAATAGATGGATTTGGGAATGTTATTAAAAAGAAATCTTCTAATAATAATCCTAATTTATTAACATTAAAAGATTCTAATAAAAAACAAGTATTAACAAAAAAGAAGGATTATAAACCTATTACTAGTTATAAACCTTCAGGGGTGATATATAGTAATGATTTAATTAAAAAAATTAATAATATTACAGAATAATAAATCAATTTTTTAATTTTTTTTCTAATATTTTTTTATTAACTTTATCTTTTAATTTATATGTTGTTTTTAATACTATATATAAAAATAATGTTACAAATATTAGATCAAAAAATATGTTAATAAATAATCCATAATTAATTGTAACAGCACCATCTTCTTGCGCTTGTTTTAAAGTAATATATGTATTATTTACTGTATTTTCACCTGGAGATAAAATTATAAATAAATCTTCAACGTTCGCTCCTACTCCAAACCCTATTATTATAGGCATTATTATATCTACTACTAGACTGTTAACAGTATTTTTAAATGATCTAGCTATTATCATTCCTACTGCAATATTAATAATATTTTCTTTAAAAACAAATTTTTTCCATCCAGTATAAAAATGTTCTGCATTAATTATAACTTTATTTTTGATTAATTGAGTTAAATCTATTATATCTCCAGTTACTTCATCAAATGTTCTATCTACATCATTATCTGGAATATTATATTTAGAAGTTAAAGTATTCATTTTATTAATATTTATTAAAAATTTTAAATATATTTAATAAATATTTTATTTATCACTTTTTTGTAATTCAGTAGTATCGGTTCCTATTAATTCATCTCCTAATTTATTTAATTTTTCCACTTTATTAATAGTAGAATCTATCATTTTAGATTTTATTATACCTTCAAATATAGATAATCCTTTTTGATAATCTTTTTCACATTGAATATATAATTCAGTTATTATATTTCTAGTTTTAGGTATTATATCATTATTTAATACATCTTCGTTCATTTTAGAATTAATAGTTATTTGTTTACTAGGATGATTTATATCATAAACAAAAATTTCACTTAAAATATCCAATAATTTATTTTCATATTTTTTTGTTTTATTAATCATATTTTTCAAATGATTAGCGTATGCTGCAAATAATTTATCAGTTGGTTTTCCAGTATAAGATTTATTCCATTTAGAATTAGGATCTTGACATAATTCTTGATTATGAAAATCCTTTAATTTAATATCAGAGAAAGATTTAATTAAAGGTATTTGTTCACCATATTCATCTAGATCACCTTCTTTAGGTAATTCTTTTTTTCCAGTAAATGTTGTATAAAATAAATATAGATGTTTATTATATTCTTCTTTAGATTTTTCGCTCATTTTATCGAATGAAATTTTATTATCTTTTAAATTTATTTCATCATAATATAATTTTTCTAATTCTTTAATACCAGGTTCATCTGCCAATGTTTTTGTTTCTATAACATCACTAGGTAACATCATCTCTTTTACATCATTATTATTTTTTTGAACAGGAGGTAATTCAGAATTAGGTAATTGTTGAACATATTCATTAGCTTTTATAATTTTTGGTATAATATCATCGGTAGATGTTGATTCATCTAATTTTTTAGGTTCATTTTCTAATGTCTTAATGTTATCATCTAATTCTTTTAATTCATTGTCTTTTTCTTCGTTTAAACTAGGACCAACCGCAATTTCAGCTCCTCCTACCATTAAAATATTATCTCTATTTCCTTTGATATTAGAAGTGCAATTATTTCTTTTTATAGTTATTCTATTTTCGGTGCTTTCAGTTGGTTTAAGTTCTTGTATTCTTCTTGAACATATATTAAATAATCCAGTTCTAAGATTTGGTTTATAAACATCAGAAATATTTTTTTTATTTGATAATTGCTGTATTTGTTTAATACCATTAATATCTTTGTAAATATATAATGGATTTACCGCTTTTACTATACTAGCAAAAACGTGTGCAATTTTAACATAATATTTTCCTATTCCTTTACAGGCCTGATTTTTTAAAAATTTATTAGATATATCAAGTTCATTTATTTTTTCTTTTTGTAATGGAACAACATTAGCTTTTGCTGTATGATATATTGGTTTTCCATTTTTTATTTTTTGAACTAAATAACTAATCTCTAAATCTTTTAAATTAGATTTTATAGCTTTTCCTGTTAAAATAGCTATTTTTTCACAGTATTCTGGTTTGTCTAGTTTAACTAAATCATCAAAAGTCATACTATAAATATAATTAGCAGCTATATGATTAATATGTCTAATAATTTTGTTATTTTCATCATTAGATTGTTGTGGTAAATTGTCTTTATTGGGTGAGCTTACTTTATTACCCATATATGATAAATATATATATTAAAATTGAATTAAAAGTAACTTATTATAATTATTTTAATAATGTCTACTAATAGTGCAAAAAATACTACTAAAAAGATAAAAGTTAAAAAAAATAAAGCAAAATTATGGGAAGCGTTTGATAATGAAATTACTAGAGATAGATCAAATAGTCTAGAATTACTATATTCAAAACAGAGTATAAAAAGTAGAGAATTTTGTGAATTATGTAATAGTCCATTATCTTATTCAGAAAATAGATATTTGACATGCACTAATAATAAATGTAGTGTTATATATAAAGACTCATTAGATGAAACAGCAGAATGGAGATATTATGGAGCTGATGATAACAATTCAATAGATCCTACTAGATGCGGAATGCCTATAAATCCGTTGTTAAAACAATCGTCATACGGATGTAAAGTTATTTGTGGAGGTAAATCATCTTATGAAATGAGAAAAATAAGAAGATATACTGAATGGCAATCTATGCCCTATAAAGAAAAATCTCAATATGATGAATTTGAAAGAATAAAAACTATGTCAAAAATTGGTGGAATTCCTAAAATAATTCAAGATGAAGCTCTTAGACAACATAAAAAAATATCAGAAATGAGAACTTTTAGAGGATTTAATAGAGATGGTATTATAGCAGCGTCTGTTTATTTATCTTGTCGTATTAATAATTTTCCTAGAACTGCAAAAGAAATAGCTAGTATTTTTAAATTAGATCCTACTGCAGCTACTAAAGGTTGTAAAAATGCAGGACACTTATTAGAAAAAGATGAAACTAATAAATATGGTGATAGTAAGACTAAATTCTATCAAACCAAACCTATATCATTTATTGAAAGATATTGTAGTAGATTAAATATGAATGCTGAATTAACTAAATTATGTAAATTTATAGCGCATAAAATTGAAAAAAATGATTTGATTCCAGAAAATACTCCACATTCTGTTGCTGCTGGAATAGTATATTTTGTATCTCAACATTGTAATCTAAGCATAACAAAAAAACAAGTTAATAAATATAGTGAAATTAGTGAAGTTACTATTAATAAATGTTATAAAAAACTAGAAAAACTAAAAAAAATTTTATTGCCTCCCGTTATATTAGAAAAATATTCAGCTTAACTATTTATTAAATCATTTATAGCTTTATTTCTCACTCTATTCCAATATTGTCTACCTTCTTTACCTCCATTATGTGTTAATTGATTTTCGTGTAATCTATAAAAAAGTAACGGTTCTTTCATATTATAAATTTTACCATATTTTTTCATAACTTTTAATATTAAATAAAAATCTTCATACATTGATTTTATATTTGATTCATAATTACCTACTTCCAATATTTTTGATTTTCTAAAACAAAATGTTGGATGATTCATTAGCCAATGCGGCTTTAATTTCATTTTTATATAATCTTTCCAAGTATAGTTAGGATGAGATGTCATAGTTTCAATATGATTTAAATTTTTTCTGAATAATAATATTTGAGCACCGCATAATGCGCAATCTTTATTTTTATCCATAAATTCTAATTGTTTTTGTATTCTATTAGGATACATTATATCATCAGAATCCATTCTCAATATTATTTCATCTGGGCATAAATTTACTCCTTTTCTTAATGTAGGACCAATCCCTATATTTTTTTCATTAATATGATAATGAACTTTTATCCATCTTGTCTTTTTTTTAAAATTATCTAGTAACCTTTCTAATATCCTAGTATTTAATTCATCTGAGCCATCATTAATACACACTAAATTAATAAAAAAATGGCCTATTTGATCTAATATAGAATCTAATGTTTGTTTAAAAAATGAAGCATTAATATTATAACAAGGAATAAGAACCGATACCTCTCTTGTTGGTTTATTAAATTCATCAGGCAATGTAATATTATTCATTTTGTCATAATTTAATTTTGTAGATCCCCATTCTTGATGTGCATATACTTTACCATGACTTTGATATTTTATACCGCTTGAATGAATAGGAAGAAATAAATAACTAGGTAGTATTGAAATATTATTCCATTTTTTAGAAAAATAAACTCGAGTTAATAATCCGGGTCCCGTAGTTCTCCAAGCTCTTTTCTTAGTTTTACCAAAACTAACATCATTATTTTCAATATATTCTAACATTTCTTTTAATATTGGATGACCTTTAATAAATCCTATATTTCCATTTGCTATTAATGGATGAGTAGAAGCTAAAACATCATCATATTCTGGATTTCCTTTTGTCCATCCAACATTTCTAACTCTTTCATTCTCATAGCAAGCAAAGCCTTTTATACCTTTAAATAAATCATTTAATGGTTCTATACATATAGAATCTGCATCTAAATAAATACCTCCATATTTATATAATATCTCATATCTAAGAATATCTGCTTTTCCACATATTTCTTCCATTTCATTTATTTTATTTATTAAAGAACTACTAAAATTACGTTTTATAAATTCACTTTCATTCCATAATATATATTCGTAATCTGGATTTTTTTCTTTCCACGTATTCATCAACTTTGTTGGAGCAGGATTATTCCCTATCCATATTTGATGTATTATTTTAGGTATACTCATAATACTATTTAATAATATATAATCTTTAATTATTATTATTAAATTAATTATTAATTTTAATCCAATTTACGAATGGAAAAAGACCTTGTGAATCAACATTATTTAAATTTTTACCAAACCACTTCGAAGGATATGTTATTATTTTATTACTATTATTATTTAAATATGCTGCCCACCAACTAAAAGCACTATTTGCAATAATATTATGATCACAATTAGACATCATCATCATTTGTTCCCAATCTTTAGCATCTGTATTGCATTTTTTAAATTTTAAAGACTTTAATGCTTTGTCCTTTTTAATAAATCTAACGTAATCGGTAACTTTCTTTTCATCTTCTTTTTCATAAAAATATATAACTAAATAATCTTTTTTATTTGATCTTTTAATAATTTCTTTTAATGCATTTTTATAGTATGAAAATTTTAATATATTCCTTACATCCATATTATTAGGATGTTTAAAATCTCCTATTCTAAAATGCAATGAAATAGTCTCTTTATCATATAACTCATTATATTTTAGTTTTATTTCTTCTTTTTTTTCAATTAATCTTAATATGCTATTTATTTCATTAATTTTTGCATGAAAATATTTTGGATTTTGAAATAATCCTTTTATTTCAAAATCATCATTAAGATGTTTCTTTAAGTCTGGTAATGGTGTGAATTCAAACTTGGGTTCTTGATATAATCTATTACAATTTGAACTTTCTAACAAATATGGAACTAATTCTTTAAAAAAAGAATCCCAGTAAGTAGGTCTAGAATATCCTTGTCTATTTACAATATCTTGTTTATTTTTTTTAATTCTAAATTCTACATTAAAATGATTTGCATAAGCTATTAGCATAGAAATCTGAAATAATTGACTACCTAATCCTCCTTGTAAATTTAATATAATCATTAATAATATAAAAAAAGTAATATATTTAAATATTTTTTAAATATATTATTAATCCTCAAACATTTCTTTTATTAATTTATCTATATTGTCATATCTTCTTTTCCATCCTAGTTTTGATTCAGCTTTACTAGCATCGCCTAATAGTAAATTTACTTCGCACGGCCTATAATATTTTGGATTTATTTTCACCCTAATAATATCATTTTGATCATATCCAACTTCATCTTTTCCATTTCCTCTCCAATATAAATTATATCCTTTATGTCTGAATGAATGCATTATAAAATCTTTAACACTAATTGTATTACCAGTTGCTAATACATAATCATCTGGATTTTCTTGTTGTAACATTAACCACATTCCATAGACATAATCTTTTGCGTGTCCCCAGTCTCTTTTACTATAAATATTGCCTAATTCTATATACTCTTTTTTTCCAGAAAATATATCTTTAACTCCATTTACTATTTTCATTGTTACGAAATTTTCTCCTCTTCTACTACTTTCATGATTAAACAATATTCCGTTAACAGCAAACAAATTATAACCTTCTCTATATGTTTTTACCATATAATATCCATATAACTTAGCACAAGCATAAGGCGACACGGGATTAAATGGTGTTTTTTCATTTTGAGGACTTTCTAATACATCTCCATATAATTCGCTAGTTCCAGCTTGATAAAATCTTATTTTTTTTCTAATATCATCTGGAACTGTTCTAATAATTTCTAATAACTTCATAACTCCAATTCCATCTACTTCTCCTGTATATTCAGGAATTTCAAATGATATTTTAACGTGACTTTGTGCTGCCAAGTTATAAATTTCAAATACTTCAAATCCCATATTTGTATTTAAAATTTCATATATAAAATTTGATAAACCAGCTCCATCAGACATATCACCATATCTCATATTCAATTTATCTCGTATTTTATCTATCCTAGTTGTATTAAATAATGATGTTCTTCTTTGAATGCCATAAACTTTATAATTTTTTTCTAACAATAATTCTGATAAATAAGAACCGTCTTGTCCAGTTATTCCTGTTATAAAAGCTATTTTCATTAATAATATAAAAAAAGTAATATATTTAAATATTTTTTAAATATATTTTAATTTAAAAATCAGCATCAAATGTAAAAGCATCATCATTTTTTTGTCCACTGCTCAAAGAATAATCGCCAACTCTTTTTTCAAAAAAGTTAGTTTTTCCTTCCATTGAAATCATTTCCATAAAATCAAATGGATTGCTTGAATTAAAAATCTTTTTATATCCTAACTGAAGCGATAATCTATCTGCTACAAATTCTATATATTGAGACATTAATTTAGAGTTCATTCCTATCAACTTACAAGGTAATGCTTCTAATATAAATTCCTTTTCTATTTCGACCGCTTCTTTAATTAATTCCTTTATTCTTGATGATTTTGGTTTTTTTACTAACTTTGAAAATAGTAAAACAGCAAAATCTGTATGCATTCCTTCATCTCTTGCTATTAATTCATTTGAAAAAGTAAGTCCTGGCATTAATCCTCTCTTTTTTAACCAATATATTGCACAAAATGATCCAGAAAAGAAAATTCCTTCAACGCACGCAAATGCAACTAATCTAGTGGCAAATGATGATCTTTTGTCTTGAATCCATTTTAATGCCCAATCTCCTTTCTTTTTAATACAAGGAAAATTATCTAATGCCTGAAATAATTTGGTTTTTTCTGTTTCATCTTTAATATATGTATCAATTAATAAAGAATAAGTTTCACTATGAATATTTTCCATCATAAGTTGAAATCCATATGCAGCTCTTGCTTCCGGTAATTGAACTTCACTTAAAAACCTCATTCCAAGATTTTCAAGAACTATTCCATCTGATGCTGCGAAAAAAGCTAAAATCATCTTAATAAAATATTGTTCCTTATCGGTCAAGCTTTGCCAGTGTTTCATATCTTTTGAAAAATCTATTTCTTCAGCTCTCCAAAAGGAATCCATCATTTTTTTATACATTTTCCATACTGACATATCTTTTAATGGGAACATTACAAACCTGTTTGGGTTTTCACAAAGTAGGGGTTCTGCTTGAGTTTTTGACATCCTAAATAATATCAGTATAGATTTAAATATTTATAAAAATATATATTTAAGTCAATTTTAAAACGATTTATGTAAATAAATATATATTTTATTTTTTGTAATAAAACCCAATATTATTTATGTAAAAATATTATAAATACAATATTATTATTATATAAATGAGCTCATCGGAAAATGATATAGATTTATCCAATAGAGATAAACTATTAGAATTAATTCAAATTTACAAAAATAAAGGAAAAATTGAAATTGTTGAATTATTAAAAGATTTAGAATTACTTTCTACTCAAAATGAGATGCTTTCTGAAACAGTTGAATATTATTCTAATATTATTAATACTTTCAAAAATATAAAAACTCAAGAATTAGAAAAATTAAAAACTATTTTAGAAGAATTAAAACAAATTAAACCTGCGTCTGATTTACAACAACGACAATTACAACAACAACTTTCTGATATTAGTAAAAAATTACAACATTTACAAAATTTAAATAATGAATAATTTCTATTATCATAAATATAATGTAATTAATATATATATTTATGTCTGAATCTAGTAATACTTATTTAGAAATTATGAACGAAATAAAAGATCTCGAGCTTCTTGGAAAACAAAACTATAACCAAGAAATTTTAGATACTATTGAAAATTTAGTTGATGATATTGAATTAAAATATAAAGAACTTTTGACATCCAAAAAAGAATGTGAACAATCATTAGAATCTACCGTTAATACTTTAAGTCAGGAAAAAAACAAAATAAATGATGAAAAAATATCTTTACAAAATAGATTAAATGATTTAACTAAGCTATTCGAAGATAAAAAAAATGAATTAGAAAAATTAACTAAAGAAACTAAGGAAAATGCCGAACAGCAAAAAAAATTAGCACAAGAAACTTTAGAAAAAGCATTAAAAGGTGCTGATGAAGATAAAGCTAGAGATATTGAAAATAAATTAAAAGAAGTAAAAGATTCATTTAATGCCGAAAAAGATGCTATTAATAAACAACATAATTTAGATAAAAAAAATATGAAAGATGAATTTCTCAAAGAAAAAGAATCTCTTATGACACTTCATAAGGAAAGATTAGATCAAATTAAAATGCAAATTAATGATTTAAAAAATAATAAAAAATCATTAGAAGATGAAAAAAATAAAATTACAGGACAATTAAAAAGAGTCGAAAATAAACTTAAATCATTACAGGACAAATCTATTAATAATAATATTCCAGTAGCTCAGGTTGTTCCCGTAGCTGAGGCTATTCCCGTTGCTGAAAATGTTCCTATCTCAACACCTAAGAAAATTCCAGCACCTATAATTACCGATAACAATATCCCTACCGATGATGAAATTAAAGAACAAATTAAAGAATTAAATAAATTTATTAGTCATAATGCCAAATATGCTAATGCATTACCTCCTAGTAAAAACGAAAAAAGAAAAAGATTTTTAAAAAGAAATAAAGAACTACAGCAAAAGGTCGAAAATTTACAAGCTCAATTAGAAGGAACCAAGCCTAAAACACCTATATCTGAAAATAGACCTACATTTAGAATTGGATCTAGAGGAGGATATAGATATGGTTCTGATTTAGCCAGTATACATCCTAGTAATATTAGAAGTATATCCCCTTTCTCAAAAATACACAAAAAAACTAGAAAATCTAATAAAAAATCAAAAACTAAAAAATTAAACAGAAAATATAAAAAGAAGGGTAAATCTAGAAAAAGAGTAAATAGAAAGAAAAATACTAGAAAACGTTAATTTAGGAAAAATTATAAATAAATTATTATTTTTTATAATGTATTTATATAATGAAATTACCTTCAGTTGTAAACAAACTTTTGAAAAACAAGTATGTATGTTATGCATTAATGGTATTAGCAGCCGTTAATGTTTTAGGATACGTTAGTGTAAAAGCTTGGGAATGTGTAGTCTTATTTGCTGTCACCGCATACGGTGTTAAAATGATGAGTAAAAATTTAACTCTTGCTTTATTAGCTGCTATGTTTGCTGCTAATTATTTATTTGGATGTGGACGTGTTAAGGAAGGAATGGAAGATGCTATGAAGTCTGATGAAGATAAATTAGCTGAAGCCAGTGAAAAAGTTGATGAGGTTATTGATAATTTAGATGAAAAAGTTAAATGTGAAGAAGGAGAAGAATATAATGAAGAAAAGGGAAAGTGTGAAAAAGTTAAAGAAGATGCTGAAAATGCTAAGAATGCCATTGAAATTGCACGTGAAGCTGCATCAAAACTATTAGACGAATAAATATTATTTAATTTTTTTATTTTATATATAAAATATATAAAATGAAAGTAAATGCATTATTAAAAAGTAAACCCGTATTATACGTAGTTTTAGTTGTCTCTATTGTAAATGTTGTTCATTTATTTAACAATAAAAATTACGATATGGTTGCATTATTCTGTGTTACCGCATTATTATCTACATATTTTAGCAAAAATATGATCGTCAACTTATTATTAGCCTTAATTGTTACTAATGTTAATCAACATTTACTTAATAATATGGAAGGAATGGAAAATAAAAAGAAGTATTACACTAAAAATGCTGATGATAAATGTGTTGAAGTAGAAAATTATGATGAAGATTGTCAAGATGGACAATGTTTCACTAATAATAAATGCACTGAAAAATTTTCTCAAAGAAATATCCCAAAAAGCGAACCTGCAAAAGTTGATGGAAGCAAAGATAAACCTGAAGACCGAATTGATTATTCATCTACTTTAGAATTAGCATATGATAATTTACAAAATATGTTAGGATCTGATGGAATTAAAGGATTAACTGATGAAACTAAACGACTTGTAAAACAACAACAAAATTTAATGTCTTCAATTAATGGAATGGCCCCAGTTTTAGAAAAAGCAAAAGAAACATTAAAAAATGTAGATTTACCAGATATGGGTGAATTGCAGAAACTTGTAGGTGGTCTTAAAAAATAAAAATAAACAATTATAATATATGAAAAAATATTGTCCTCCGGGAGTTTTATGTATTGAAAATACTACACTAATATTTTTATTAATTATTATAATTGTTTCATTATTCGTTATGCATAATATACTATCTAATAATAAATTTTTTAATAAATTAATTAAAAATCATAAACATAATGATTTTCATATTCATACGCCTAATATTATACACCATCCTAGTAATATATTTTTAAATCCCCATATGCCTCCTTTGAAAAATAATATATATCATCCAAATAATACATCAGATATTAGAGGAATTCCCGTTAATATACAAACTCAGGGTAACCAGACATCATTTAGTCAAATTGGAATATTAAACAGAATAAATGGCAAAGAAACTATACTTCCTCTAATGGGAAAATCTTTACTTACAAATAGAAGTAAATTTCAATATTACACTATGACTGATAAAAATTCTGTAAAGTTGCCTATAGTGTCCAGAGGAAAAAGCAGTATGAATGAATATGGAGTTGATGAATTATTCAATGGAGATAATGTTTATGTTCAAGGATATGATGATACTTTTAAAGTTACTATATATGAAAATAATAATATACAATATATTCCTTTTTAAACCAAATATAAATAATAATTTTCTCATATATTATTTATATGATTCGTGATTTAATTCAAACATCTATTAATAGAAATTCATTGTCTAATACAGTTTCAAATAATATAAAATTATCCGATAATTTTGATATTTATAAAAAAAGATTAAAGGTTTTTACATTAATATCCGAAGGTGAAAAAATAGGAAGATATAATAACGAATACTATATTTTCTCCAATACTTGGTCAAGACAAATGTGGAGATGGTATTATAATGAAAATAGAAATAATACATTTTCCTACTTAGATTCTGAATTTGATGATTTTGTAAAATTTTTAGATTTAATAATTGAAACTATTAATTCTGAAATTAATAAAAGTATTTACGTTAAGTTAATCAATAAAATTAATTTCTTTATTAAAAACATTATAGTTGGATTATATAATCTTAAAAAAACATATATTGATTGTGATAAATTAAACAATAAAGTTGATAGTATTATATTAACATTAATTGATTTTAAAAAAGAATCTAATGAAATTATGGATATTAAATATTCGAATTACAAGGTTAGATCTTTATCTGAAGATAATTAAATATTTATAATATAACATTTAATTATTTAATTGAAATTTTTTATTTCATTTTGTTTTGATTCTAATTTTTTATTTAATTCATTTTGTTGTTTTTTTAATTTTTCTAATTGTTTTTTTACTTTTTCTCTTATATCATCATCATTTTCAGTTTCTTGTTTTTCTTCTTGAGATTCTTCTTGATTATTATTATTTTCTTCTTGTTTTTCTCCTTGAGATTCTTCTTGATTATTATTATTTTCTTCTTGTTTTTCTTCTTGAGATTCTCCTTGATTATTATTATTTTCTTCTTGTTTTTCTTCTTGAGATTCTCCTTGATTATTATTATTTTCTTCTTGTTTTTCTTCTTGAGATTCTCCTTGATTACTATTATCTTCATCAGCATCGCTAGTTAATAAAGCATTAAACCATTCTTTTGGGTTACCGCCTAGATCTATAAATGCTCTTATTTCATCATTAGAATCATTTTTTCCTTTTTCAACATATATTTGTATTGATTCCTTTTTATTTTTCCTAGAAGTAGTTGATTGTGAATTATTATCATTATCTAATGAAGGAATTTCAGGTATTTCAAAGTTAAAATCATTTAATATATCTTCTTCATTATTTTCTTCATTGTTTTCTTCTTCTTGTTTTTCTTCTTCTTGTTTTTCTTCTTCTTGTTTTTCTTCTTCTTGTTTTTCTTCTTCATTGTTTTTTTCTTCGTTGTTTTCTTCTTCGTTGTTTTCTTCTTCGTTGTTTTCTTCTTCATCAGATTCTAATTTTATAGGTTCATTTGTGCCTAGATTTTCTGATTCTATTTCATCTGGATTTATATCTGATGATTTTTCATCATTATTAGAATCATTTTTATCATTTTTATCATTATCATTAAAAACCTTCATTCTTTTTCTTTCTCTTTCTATGCTAGCATCTAATACTAATAATTTTTCATTCATTTTTGAAACAACTTGTTTATAATTTTTTATTAGTGGATATTTAGAATGATTATTTTTTAAATTTTTTAAATTTTTTCTGAATTCTTGTAAGAATTCATTTTCTAATTTAAAATATTCAATACCATCATTAGAAGATACTATATGTAATTCCATAGGCATTCTCCATCTATAATGATACTCATTACTTTCTTTATTTAGAATATTTTCAGGAGGAATAAATGTTGGGGCTGTTAATAAAGGAATATTATTTTTTCTGAAAAAATTTTCTAGTTCAGTTAAATTAAAGTTATTTTCTAATAAAGCAATATCTTTTATTTTTTCAGGAAAACTAATTAAATAACTCAATAAAGCATTATTTAATATATATATATTTAACCAAGTATTATAAAAAGCACTCAATGCTTTTTCTTCATCAAATTTTTTACCTAATACTTTTTCATTATCAATATCTTGAAATTCTCTTAATACTTCAATTATTGGTATAAAAGTATTTAGACTTACTGATGTTCTATAATTATTGTGAAATGATCTCATAAAATATTCATAAGAAGACATTATATATGTTTTATCATTAATATTATTAATTACTACATTCCAACGTTTAGATAAATCTGGAAATAATTCATTTAATTGATCAGATGATAATTCTTTTTTATTTTTAAAACTAGATAATAACTGATAATTAAATGTTTTAAATAGATTATTTATTTCATCTTTTGAAATATTTACAATTATATTATCATCTTTATTTATTTGTTCTAAGTTATATCTATTTTCTTCAAAAGATTTAATATTATATAAATAATAATCACTAGGTGTATCTTCATTATTATAAGCTACTAATGAATCTATTAAATATTCACTATCGTTATAATTTAATATGGAATCTGCTTTTAAATTTAATAAACTAATATTCGAATCAAAATCTATATCTAAAAATAAATATTTATTATCTTCAGATAGGTTACCTCCTTTTTTGATTTTTAATGATTTATTTTTTAAGTTTAAATGTCTTCTTTTCTTTCTAAAACTTCTTTTCTTTTTATTATTTTTATTATTTTTCTTTCTTTTTTTATGACTTTGATTATGGGTCCTTTTTATTTTATGTAATCTTTTTGGTGAAATTTTCATTATATATAAATAAAATTATATTATTTTATTATAAACTAAATATATAAATATGGTAAAATGCGAAAGCCTTGGATTTAAGAAACAAACAATAAATATATTAATGAATGTAAAACCTCCAAAATGTGAAGCTGGTTGTTTATTTAAATATAAATATGGTAATTCAGATTGTAATTTAGAAAATAAAGGAACTTATTTAAAAATATATAATAGAAGTAGTAAGGATAGTATTAATTTTCCTGATATGGGAAATATTTCTGTAAATGAAGTAAGATTATATACAAATGGTAAAACTATGATTAAAGGTAGGACTTTTTCATCTGAATTAATAATTCAACATAAAGGACCTATGAGTTCTTTATATGTTTGTATCCCAATTCAAAAAGTTCAAGATAATTTAGCAAGTCGTTCTTCTTATTGGTTTAGGGAATTTATGTCATTTATTCCTGTGCAGAAAAACAAAAAAGTTCGTGTAAATGTAGGTAGTGAATTTTCTATGAATAAAGTAATACCAGAATCAGAATATTATGTATGTGATGGAACATTTGATTGGAATGGAATGGGAACTTGTAATGATAAAATTCTTATTTTTACAAAACCAATTTATATGAGAAACACTGATTGGAGTAATTTAAATAAAAAGATAAAAAAAGATAATTCTAAACCTTATTTAAAATCTGAAACGTTTAAATATAATAAAATTGGAACTAGTGTCATAAATAGTGTATATAATGCTAAAAGTGACATACCGTTAACTTGTTCTTTAGTAGAAGTTGACGATGAAGGAAATGAAATAGATCAGTTAAATAAGACTAATAATATTTCTAAATCAAATATTCCTGATAAACCCGAAATTGATTTATTAAAATTATTAGGGCCATTACTTATTATATTAGGAATCATTATGAGTTATGGGTTATATAAGTTAATAAGTTATGCTGGTCATAAAATAACACAACGAACTACAGTTGGAACTTCAACAGGATAAATAATATTTTAAATATATTAAATAATATTTATTTAAAGATTACTAGCATTATGCAACTTGTTAAGTGTAGGTTTATATTCAGGTGGAATAATATCAGGAGATGCTATAGGTAACATATTACTAATTACTTCTTCTTCTACAGTTAATGGAAATTGATTAACGGTATGTAAATATTTAATTTTATTTTCTTCTCCAGCATCATACATTCTTACGTCTTCCTGTTGAGCTGATCGTTGAATTAAAACATAACCTGCTACTAATCCAAGAACTCCTACTAAACTATTTATTCCAAATAAACTTAAAGATGCTAAAATAACTAATGATTTACCTACTATACTGTCAACTACTTTTGATATAGCATTTGGGATTTTTACATCCATTACAATAAATACTGAAAGAAGAACAACTAAAACTAAATTATTTTTGTCTTTTGGTAAAGATTTTAAAAGTTTGTTCATATATGATAACATAATATTTTATATTATAGTAATTAGTAAAATTATTTAAAATTGATATTTAATATATAACTATCGATAATAATAAATAATTATGAGTAATGACACCATTGAACCGTATATTAGTAATAGAGGTTATGCTATACCAAAAGATTGTTTAGATGTAAAAGACCAAATTCTTTTAAGAAAAGATTTATCTGTTCAACCATATGTTCCTAAAAATTCATTTATTAAACCATCTAGTTTTCCTGTTTATAGAGAATCTCATAAAAAATTTTATATTCCAAAATTCTATGGAACTGATGTATATGGATCTACTGAAAAAAATAAATTATCTGATGGAATTCCTATTGATTTAGAATTTAATGGACAACTAAGAGAACATCAAATTACTGCCGTTGAAACATATATGAAAGCTGCGCGTGAAGTTGGTGGAGGATTACTAGAGCTTCATACAGGTTTCGGCAAGACGATCTTATCATTATACATCATATCTCGTCTCAAAACTAAAACATTAATAATCGTTCATAAAGAATTTTTATTAAGACAATGGATTGAAAGAATAGAACAATTTTTACCACAGGCAGATGTAGGCAGAATACAACAAAATAAAATAGAAACTGACGGTAAGCATATAGTTATAGCTATGTTGCAAAGTTTAAGTATGAAAGATTATCCTATTGAAATGTTTGCTGAATATGGATTGACTATAGTAGACGAATGTCACCATATTTCATCTGAGGTTTTTAGTAGAGCTCTATTTAAAGTGGTCACAAAGTATACTTTAGGGTTATCTGCGACAATGAAAAGAAAGGATGGACTTACTAAAGTTATAAAATGGTTCTTAGGTGATATTGTATTTACCAAACAGCGTAAAGGTGAAAATAAAGTATTAGTTAAAGCAATAACTTATGAAAGTAATGATGAAGAATTCGATAAAGATATATATGATTATAGAGGTCAAATTAAATATACAAGTATGATAAAAAAATTATGCGAATTTAATCGTAGAAGCGAATTTATGTTAAAAGTGTTAAAAGATTTAGTAGATAAACGCAGTGATGATGAACAAATTATGGTTTTAGCTCACAACAAAAATTTACTTAGGTATTTACATGATGCTATAGAACATAGAAATATAGCAACAGTAGGATATTATGTAGGAGGTATGAAAGAAATAGATTTAAAAATAAGTGAATCAAAAAAAATTATAATTGCAACTTATGCGATGGCAGAAGAAGGTCTTGATATTAAGACGTTAACCACATTATTAATGGCTACTCCAAAAGTTGATGTAAATCAAGCAGTTGGAAGAATATTAAGAAGAAAAGATCATGAAGCATTAGTTGTAGATATAATAGATATTCATAATACATTTCAAAGACATTGGAAAAAACGAAAGACATTTTATAGAAAACAAAAATTTAAAGTCATACATACAACTAGTTCAAAATATGATGAAGATAAATGGGAAACCGTTATAGATAATGGCAAATTCTTTAAATCACCTAAACCAAAAAATACAGTAGAAAATATGTTATTACAAGGAAAATGTTTATGCTAATCTTCCTTATCTTCTAAAACAAGTTTCAACTTATCAAAAAAATCATCTTTTAATTTATTATTTTTTAATTGTTCATCCATAGTTCTTATTATAAATGGACGAATATTATTACTTCTCATCATTTTCCAAATTAAAAAAATAACAACACTTTTATCTAATTCTTGTTGATTAATCTCTTTATATTTATTTTTAATTTCTTGATATAAATTCATAAAAATAACATTGGACTTTATTTCAGTCCAATTAGTAAAATATTTACTGAAAAATGATTTAAATTCTTCATTTTCCATTAATTTAGTTAAATCATTAAAAAATTCATTGTCGTTTATTAGTTCATTACCTTTTTCCATCGAATTATTACTTTCAATTAATGATGTAGTCATAGTATATTATATATACTAATATATTTTCATATTCATTTTTTATATTATACTTTACTGATATTTTAGGAATAAATTTAATTTATTACCATAAATGCTTTAATTTTTTTGTATAATATATAATATTTAATAATATTATATGAGCAATCATTTCTCAAATGATACATTAAATTTTGGTATAGAACTAGAGTTGATTGTAAAAGTGCCATCTCAAATGATTAAATTTAAAAAATTAAACATTAATCAAAAAATATTATTCTTTTCTAGAATAATAAAACATAATTTAAAACATATACCCATAGACGTATGTTTAGATTCTAAAATAACTAATTATAAAATTTGGAATTTAATAAAAGATAATTCTGTAAAAAGCGATAAAAATAATTATTTCGAATTAGAATTAGTTTCTCCAATAATTACTAATAAATATATACAGTTAGATCAACTTAAAGAAATACTCAACTTTTTAAAAAAATATGATGTTTCTGTTAATTCTTCTTGTGGATTTCATCTTCATATTTCTCAAAAAAGAATTCCTTTTTCATTGAATCAATTAAAAAGAATATGTAAAATGTTTATTACTTTTGAAAAACCATTAGATTCAGAAAATAAAGAAAGAATTAATAATAAATTCTGTCAATCTAATAGAGATAATATTAATTTTAAAAATAAATCTCTAGATAAATGTTACAATTTAATAGATAATTGTAGAGATAAATATCAACTTCTAGATTTAATTAATCCTATTGATAAAAATAGTCAAATATTTTTAGAAAGAGGTAAAGGTGAGGATTATGGTAATTGGTTTAGATGTCAAAGATACTATAAGCTTAATTTAACTAACTTGCTTAATGATAAAAAAACCATTGAAATTAGAAGTCACGCTGGAACTACTAACATAAAGACTATTGTTAAATGGATTAATACCTGGGAACAATTAATTGATACGTCTAATCTCTTATAATAATTAAGAATTTTTTATTTTTTATTTTTTTTAAAACTTTTTTAACTCTTTAAAAAAAATTTGGGAGAGATAAATTTTAATTCAATGATTAATTAATTGAATAATAAATGGTTATTTCCTTGTTTTCCGAGATTTTTTATTACTAGATCTCCTCCTAGTTTTTATCATTCTTTTTGTTTTCTTTTTATTTCTTTTTATAGATTTTCTTTTTCTAGATTTTCTTTTTTTAGTTCTTCTTCTTTTTTTACCACCATTAAATGTTAAAGATTTAGAAAACAAATCATTTTCTGCAGCAACATCTTCCCTTATTTTTTGTAATATATTAAATAATTCTAATTCACTAGAACCTTCTATATCTACTTCTTTTAAAGCTTCAGTCCAACGATTTAATACTTCTTCTTTAGCATTATCATATCTTAATTTTGTTTCGTCATCATAAATCTTATCATAATCTTTTGTAATATCTATCAATTGTTTTTGTTTTTTATTTTTTTTATCCTTAATTTTATTTACTAAATTATTGCCCTTATTTATAATATCTTTTATTTTTGATTCACTCATTATATATTATAAATATATTAATTTCTTTTTTTTATAGTTTTTCTTTTCTTTGACTTCTTAGATTTTCTTTTCTTTGTTTTTTTATTATGTTTTCTTTTTTTAGTTTTCTTTTTTTTATATTTTTTTCCTCCCCAGTTTGATGATACTTCTTTATCTTTTCCTTCTAACTCACCTATTGTATCCCATCCTCCTTCTGGTTCATCTCCTCTTAACATACGTTTTATTGTTTTTTTTCTAATTCTTTGTTTCACTTTCTTTTTTCTATTTCTATTGCTAGATGATGCCTTTTTATTTAAATCTTCATTATATTTTTCAAGAGCAATTTCTAATTCTTTTTCTAATATTTTTAATGCATTTAAACCTCTTTTTTTTAATAATTTATTAGACATAGCATTTACTGACATTGGACTACTTCTTCCAGTTAATCCTTCAAATATCTGAATTCTATCTTTTATCTCTTCTATTTTATCCCACCCTTTATAACGCTCTAAATCTCCTAATGGATTACTTGCTAATTTTATGTATAATGCTTGTTCCATTTTTATTTTTTTTTCTTTATCAATATTTTCTAATACTGAAGCCATTATATATATATATTAATTATATAAAAATTAATATATATAAATTATTATGTTAAAGGTTTTAGAAAACCCAGATTTAAGAAAACAAATTATATCATATACTGGAATAAATATACAAAAAAAATGTTGGATATGTAACGAACCTATAGTATACAATGATTTTCTAGAATCATATAATAAATTACATAAACAATCTTTTGATTATTTCTTATGTAAAAATATATATGTTTGTGATGATATATGTAACTTAATTTACATAATGCATTTTAAATATAATAAAGGATTAATATTTTTTTTATTAGTCATAACTACAATATTTATATTATCTTTATTATTTTTATTTTGGATTAGTCGTTTAGGTTTATAGTTTCATATCCTATATCATGAAATGGATAATCCCAAGTATCTTCTCTAGTTTTAAAATTATGATAGTAATATCTACCATCTGAATATTTTACTACCCACCAATTATTATCATTTAAATGTTTTATAGCCTCTTGAGTGGGATAATTAACATGCACGTTGTTAACACTTCCACAATTATAAGTGCATAATTCATACGTGCTACTTTCAGAATTAGAATTTAAAATGTTGAATGCAATAAAAAGAAATAAAGAATAAATTAATTTAATCATTATACTTTGATTAAATTAATATATTTAAATTAATTTATTAAATATTATAAATTTAACAGTTATTAGTTCTTCTAAAACTTACTGGTCCTGTTGCCCAAGGCATAGGACCTCTAGTATCTGGGCTAGAGTGTGAAGGAGTATTGGCTACATTGTTACCATATTGAGAATATCCGCCTCGCTGTTTACGAGATCTTCTACGGCGAGAACGACGAGACTTACGCTTTTTACCACCAATTAATTTACCACAACCACATCCACCTCGTTGTTTACGAGATCTTCTACGGCGAGAACGACGAGATTTTTTACTTTTACGAGAACGACGATTTTTTCTTGATTTACGTTTTTTTCCACCGCATTTATTAAGTTTAATAGCACTAGGGCTAGATTTACCAATGCCACTTAAAGCATCAGACGCTAATGATTCATTTGTTGCACCAAAAGACATTATATATATAATAAACTATAATTATTTTTCTAAAAATAAAATCTGATTTTTATTTATTATTTTATGATTTGATATTTCTACTGGTGTCCATTTTTTAAATTTATTATTATAAATACATCTCATATTATATGATACTCCTTCTCTTACATATTTATTAATAGATATATCTTCAAAATCTTCTTCATCATCGCTCATTTCAATATCATCCAAATTATCATTTTCTTTTATTCTTCTAAATAAGCTATTTAAATAAACGCTTAATTCATACGTAGGAACATTTGCATATGAATAAAATTCTAATTTATTATCATTATAATAGTATAAATTATAAATATCTGTATTATTTGAAGCTTCAATTCTAAAAGTTGCTTCTTTTATAACTTCATTTTTAATACGCTCATTGTAATAGCATCTATTATTATTCCAGTTTCTATGTTGTATACAATATACCGTAAACGATATTTTACTTAATAGCAACTTCATTTTATTATAATCATTACTCATAACAGATAATCCTACTACAATTGAATATTTAGAATAAAATTTTTTACTAATATCAGTATTAACTATATTTTCTAAATATTTTAATTTTGTATATTCAGTTTCATTAAATAAATTATATCCTTTATAATAATAAATAGATTCTGCATTATAAAAAACATAATTATCTATTTTTAGTAAAGTTCCATAAAATATAGTCCCTATTCCACTACTTAATTTATTATTAAAACTACATTGTTTTATTTCAATGTCATCAATACATCTCTTTTTCTTATTATAAAATAGTAACATACATACATTGTTTCCTTTAAATTTTGTAAACCACATGAAATATTTTTTACCCTTTGGAATTATAACATAGAAATTATTATTGTTGTTAATCTTTTTATGCAAATTTTTTTCATAAAAAGGTTTAATATTTGGAAAATTATTTATTATCTTTTTTTTATCAAAATTACTAATCTTCATATTACTATATAATAATAATACCTTTTTAAATTATTTTATTTAATAATTAGAGTATAATGATTTTGAATAATTATCCGGTTCTGATATAATCTCTTCATTATTTTTTGTTAATTCTTTTAAATAATTCTTTAATTCATCTTTCATATTACTTTTCATTGAATCATCTTCTTTCAGAGATTTATATATTTCATTGTATTTTTTTTTTGGTTTTTCTATTAAATCTATAGTTTTAGGAGTTGTCAAGTTGTCTTTTAAAAATATATAAATATAATGAATTGAAAATATTAATACTAGTGACAATATTATATGTTTAAATAACCATATAATCATTATATATTTATACGTTATATTATCTTTGATAATAAATAACTTACATCTTCTTTAAATGAATAATTATCATACTTTAAATCCGATATTAAATATACATCTTTTATTTTATTATTAATAATTTCTATTATTAATTTCGTTTTACTTTTACTATCAATCCTATAAACAAGTTTTTTAATATTAATTTCAATATGATCATTATCTATCTCATTAAATTTCACCTTTTTAAAATTTTCATTTGTAACAAATAATGTATATTTATCTAAATAATCTTTTACAATGAAATCTTCTTTATCTAAATCTGTTATAATATAAAATAATATTTCTCCATTTTTTAAAACATATTTACCTTTTTTTGACAATAATATCCTATTATTTTCGACAGATCCTTTTAATTTATTGTCTAATTTTTTAGTATTTATATGTTTTATGTCTAATTCTGATATATAATATTTATACATTTATTAAATAATATATTACGATAACTATTTAAACCGATTAGAAATATTTCTTATAAGATATAAATGGTAAAAATTATTTATGTTGACAAAAACGGAATCTTGTCTGTTAAATCATCCAGAAATACAGACGTTAATGAATTATATAAGAAATGTAATTTAAAAAATACAAAAGATTTTGATTTAAGACATACATGGAATGTAAATAACAATTTTTTTTCATTATATTCTAAATCTTCTGGAAGATCTACTAATATTAATAAATACGAATTGCCTCCTCCTCTAGATAAAGATTTATTTTATGGAAAACTATTAATTATTAAACATTCTAATAATAAAATAAATAACAATGAATTAATGGATATTGAAATCGATGAATGGAAAATTGTATATGAAAAATTATTTGGAGGATTTATAG
>Ga0163109_10000784_pt1 | contig 25225 bp, 23 predicted proteins | sample CRUFie1St13metaG_FD_108704 | JGI IMG/M metagenome (GOLD analysis project Ga0163109, IMG submission 108704) | Marine microbial communities from the Costa Rica Dome - CRUD Field 142mm St13 metaG | ecosystem: Environmental > Aquatic > Marine > Oceanic > Photic zone | place: Costa Rica: the Eastern... | reverse complement strand
AACTGATTTTTTAAATTGTATAAGTTGCAGATATAAAACATTTCATAAGAGAAAATTTGTTATAAATAATTTTCCAGTTTTTGAATGTTCAAAATGTGGATTGGGGTCTGTGAAAACTAAAAAAAACATTAATTCTAAAGAGATATATAGCGAATCTTATTTTGAAGGTGGTCAACATGATGGTTATTCAAATTATAAAGACTCAAAAAAAGTTCTTGATACTGAGTTTCGCTCAATAAAGAAAGAAATCCTAAAATATGAACCTAAAAAAGGTGGTCGATTATTAGAAATTGGATGCGCTTATGGATATTTTCTAGAAACCATGACCACAATATTTGATGTACATGGAATTGAGATATCTAATCATGCCGTAGATATATGTCAGAAAAAAGGTCTAAATGTAATTAACTATGATAATTGTAAAAGTTTTGAAAATATAGGTACTTTTGAGATAGTGGTTATGCTTGATGTAATTGAACATTTAACTGATCCATCAGATACCCTTAAGAAAATTAATAGTTGTACAGAGAAAAACTCTCTTTTAATAATCAGTACGGGGGATTTCGGATCATTTTGCTCATTAATATTTAAAAAATATTGGAGATTAATGACACCACCTCAACATCTTTGGTTTTTTAATAAAAAATCAATCATCAAACTTTTAGAGATACATGGTTTTAAAGTTGAATCAATATCCTACCCTTTTAAATTTGTGCCTATAAATTTAATAATCTTTCAAATTGCTAGATATCTTGGTCTTCAGAAATTCTTAAAATCTTTGAGGATTCAAGGCGGGATTTATATTAATTTATTTGATGTAATGAGAATAATTGCACGCAAAATTTAAATAAGAATGGAAATAAAATATTTCTGAAGGACTATTAAAAACCATCTATATTTTAATACTTAATTTACTATCAAAAACCCTTATTATCTGCTTTTTTTAATAATTTTAGCTGGATATTTTTATAGATTTATTTTAATTAAAATTATTGAGCATATTTTTATCTTGTAAAAAGAAATTGGGAAATATAGTTTAAGTAATATTTTTTTGGGATATTCTTATTACTTTTTCTCACTTAAAAATTCCATATATAAACAACTCAACTTTTTTAATAGGAGCATGATTGTTTTAGAACAACTCCAAAAAGCATGCTACAACTTGTAAATCTCTAGGTGCATTTTAAGGTGCAGATTTCAATAATCAAACGCTATAAAGTACTATAGGAATTGCGGACGTTACGAAATAAATCTTTGGATTGATTGATATGACGGACGTTTCAAGACTTGGGGCCATAGCTCAGCTGGTAGAGCACCTGCATGGCATGCAGGTGGTCAGCGGTTCGAGTCCGCTTGGCTCCATGAATTATTTACTACTAATTCCTATTAATTGTAAAGATAAAGTGCATTGGTAATTATGGAAAATAAGAGTTAAATATGTTTAAATTATTAGAGTTTACTTTACATAAAATTTTTTGTATATGACAAATGTGGCTATTTTAGATTATGGTTCTGGAAATATAGCTTCATTGTTTTCTGCGTTTAAAAAAATAAAAGCAAATCCATATCTTGCAAGCACAACAAATGATCTAGAAAGAGCTAATGCTCTTGTACTACCAGGAGTGGGTCATTTTGGATATGCCTCTGAGAATTTAAATATTAGTGGCTTAAGAGAATCTTTAATAAATTTGATTAAAAAAGGTATTCCAACATTAGGTATATGTTTAGGCTTTCAATTACTTACCAAGTCAAGTGAAGAGTCAGTAGATTCAACCGGTCTTGAAATTTTACCATTGAGAACAATTCATTTAAAGCCTGTCGATTGTTTGAGTTACAAAGTACCGCATGTAGGTTGGAATTCTATTGACGATTCTAATCAGTCATCTAAGTTGCTAAAAAATATTTCATCTAAAAGGAAGATATTTTATTATTCTAATGCTTATGGTGTTTTACCTTCTCAAGAATTTGATTCTATGCAAGCAATTTATATTCATGAAAAGCCTTTTGTTGGCATAGTCGAATATAAAAATGTTTTTGGAGTTCAGTTTCATCCTGAAAAGAGTCGTAAACAAGGTCTGCAATTGTTGAAAAATTTTTTGGAAAATTAAAATGCTTTTACCAAGATTAATTCCATCTTTATTAGTTGATTCTGAACAACATCTTGTCAAAACAACAAATTTTCTCAAAAGGGATTATATAGGTGAACCTTTGAATAGTGCTTATATTTTTAGTGGCTTTGAAGCTGATGAATTAATGGTTTTGGATATTGACGCTAGCCCAAACAATAGATCAATATCTTTAGAATTTGTTGAAGCTTTAGCAACCTTTACGAGTGTTCCTTTATGTGTAGGAGGAGGAATATCTGATTTAGATCAGATACAAAGTTTATTGGCTTCAGGGGTAGAAAAAGTAGCGCTAAGCTCAAGTTTGAAAAATAATTTTAAATTACTTGAGAAAGCTTCGAATAGATTTGGTTCTTCATCAATATCAGTAATAATTAATTGTTTTAAAGATGAAAATGCTTTATATGTTGGAAGTTTTGGTTTGCCATCAGAAAAATCAAAAGGTAATCTTGATGAGATGGCTTTATTGTGCGAAAACGCAGGAGCAGGTGAATTAATTATAAATAATATTAATCTTGAAGGTACAAGAAAAGGTTTTGAAATTCCACTTCTTCAGAGACTTAACGCAAAGATAAAAATCCCTTTAGTAGCACTTGGTGGTTGTGGAGATTTAAAGCATATTGAGAATCTTCTTCTAGCAACTCCAATATCAGGAGTCGCTTGTGGGAGCTTTTTAGTCTATGCAGATCAAACCCATGAAGTTTTGCTTAGTTACCCAGATAAAAGTAAATGGCTTAAAAAAAATTTGCAAACTATAAGAAATAAATAAATTAATGCTAAATAATTCAAAAAAAGGATCAAATTATTCAAGTAGAAAATATCAAATTTGCAAAAGGTGTGTAATGGACACCTCTGATAAGTGGATTGAATTTGATTCTGATGGAATCTGTAATCATTGCAAAGACTATTTAGAGAAGCGTGTTAAGAATAATTCATATCAAGGAGAAGATACAAATGGACTAAAAAACTTATTTAGTAATATTAAAAAAAATAGAAAAAGAAATTCAAAATATGATGTTGTTGTTGGATTAAGTGGTGGTGTTGATAGCTGTACTACTGCTTATCTTGCTCAAAAGGCTGGGTTGCGTGTTCTTGCTGTTCATATGGATAATTGCTGGGATAGTCCAATAGCTTCTCATAATATTAATAAATTAATAGCTCTCCCTGGAATTGATTATCATTGCGAGGTTCTTGATTGGAATAATTTCAAGCATATCCAACGTATATGGATTGAATCCGGAGTTCCTGATATCGAAACTCCAACTGATAGCGCTATTGGTATTGTAGTTTTAAGAATTGCAGCAAAATACAATATTCAAACTATTTTGAGTGGAGGAAATATCTCTAATGAGGGAATTTTGCCATCATCATGGATGTATAACTCTAGAGATAGTTTGTATATAAACTCAATTATTAGAAGGGCTGGGGAATCCATTTCTATTTTCTCTGATATAAAATTTGGCTTAAAGCAAGAGATTTATTATCGTTTTATTAGAAGAATAAAAACTTTTTACCCTCTTAATACTTTCAAATATAATAAAAACGAAGCGAGAGAAATTTTAGAAAAAGAATTAAATTGGAAAAATCCTGGACAGAAACATAGCGAGTCTATATATACAAGATTTTGTCAGCAAATTTATCAGCCTATTCGACACGGTATGGATTATAGAAGGGCTCATCTTTCTCAAGATATCTGTCTAAAAAGAATTACTAGAGCTGATGCAATTCAGGAATTGGAAAAGTCTCCATGGTCGGATTTAGATTTGGATTTTCATTTAGCTTTTATTGCCCACAAACTTGGTTATTCAAAAGATGAATTAACTAACTTATTAAGCGAAAAAGCACTTTGGCACAAAGATTATCCTAATAGAGAATTGGCTTTGGGTTATTTATATAATTTTTATAGATTAATAAGAGGTAAACCTTTGGCAAATAATTGGTGGGGTTAAAGTTATAAAATTTTGATAACTTATTTCTAGAGATATAATTAGCTAATAAAAACTTTTTTAAAATTTTTTTGATATTAGACATCTTAAAGAAGTGCAATTAAAATAAATTAAAAAAATAATTAATTTTTTATAAATTAAGATTAAGCAAAAAAATTTTTGAATTGAGGTATTCTAAACTTAAATATAAGTTCATTAATTCAAGTTTGAGTAAAAATCTTTTATCTAAAAGTTTTTATATTAATTTAATTAGTAAATTAAATAATTATGAAAAAATATATATATTTCTTCTAGCTTTTTTAATTATATTTAGTTATTTTATTGTTATTCCTTCCGATGTATCAAATATTGGGATATCTTCTTCACTTTTAGACTTAGGGGATCGTGGTTTTTATATTAATGACTTCATGGATAGAGGTTATGGGGATGCTGATTCTGGAGGTTATTATGGCAATATTTTATATCCTTTAATTTTAAAAGTAGTTACCTTAATAAGTAATTTATTTGGTAAAGATGAAACATCTAAATTATGGAATTTAATTACTATTTCATTATCTTCTTTTTTATCAATAAATACTTTAATTCTTTTAAGAAAATCTACTTTTTTTATTTTTAAAAGAAAGATTTCTGAGATTGCATGTTTAATTTATATACTTAATCCTTATTCTTATTATTATCCTATATCGGGAGGTATAACTAATTATGTATTGTTTGGAGTAACTTTTTTATTATTTCTTTTTTGTAGATCATTTAAAAATGGATCATCAATCACAAGAAGAAATCGAATTAAGGATTCAATATTAATGAATATAGGTTGTATATATTTAGCTTTTTTAAGACCTACTGGTGCTCTTATGGGATTTATAATTTTAATTTTTTTCCTTTACAAAAATCTAGGTCATATTTCTAAAAGTGATAAATTTTTTTCAAAAAACTTATTTATTTTTTTTATGACAATCTTCGGGATTTTTTTGGTAACCTACAATATCTTAAGTACTCTAGATTATTCAATAGAAAGTTTATCAATATTTTCCAATGATGATATGGGATTATTTTTTGGATATCCTAGAGAGATTTTAAGGAATAAATTAGATTTATCTAGCCAAAACTTACTACTAAATATAAAAAATTTAATTTACTTTTTTATTTGGAAATTTACTGAATTTTTTTCAGGAATTTCAGATATAAGAGATACTTATTCAGCAACAGAGTTAGAGAAATTACTTCCCTTTTTAATCAGAACATTTACTGGTATTTTTTTCTTATTCCCTATAAACCTATTTAGCTCTATAGGTTTATTTTTAAATAGGAAACTTATATTTAAGTCAGATATTTGGATTCTGCTTTTGGCATGTATTTTTTCTATATCTCCATGTTTTTTAGGGTTTTCTATTAGTCGATATTTAATAATGTGTTATACCCCTTTGATTTTATTTGCTGCAAAATCAATTGGTAACACTTTTCTAATGCAAGATAATAAGGATAAAAACTTATTATAAAACTATTTAATTAAACTAATTCTTTTTACTTTCAAAAAAGTATTCCTTTCTTCTCCTATCTAATCTTTTATCTTCATACCAGAATTTAAAAATAATATTATTTTTTATTTTATAGTAAATATTGATTAGGAACTTGTATTTAATTAAAGTTTTTTTTACTCTCAAAAACAAATGATTTGTTTTTTTGCAATTTTCTAAATCCTCAAAATATAAAATTTCTGAATTTACAATTTTTTTATTACTTTTCGATTTTTCCCATAAATATTCATAATCTGATTGAGTTATTGTTAATGACTGCTTATTACTTACTTTTTTCGTTTTCACAAGAATCATGCTGTAAGGAACATTTTTCCCTTCAAGAGATATTCGCTCTCCTTGTGATGGTTTTGTACATTTAATCCAATAATTTGGTTTATTTATATCTACTAAAAACACTTCTGTTTCAGAAAATCCATTTGACTCAGAATACCAACTAAAAAATAGTTCGGGCGAAAATTGCCAGAAACCATGTCCTGAACAATCATTATGAGTCTGTGAATGTATTATGTGTCCACCGTTTTTACATAATTTTGCAATAGTTAAAAGTGCATTTGGAACATTAAAAACGTGTTCTATCACCCCTAGATCTAAAATAGAGTCAAATTTCCTATTAATTTCATCCTCAGAAATTTGATTGTTTAAATTATGAATAATAGTAGCTCCTTCATATGAAGATGCGTCTAAAGAACTAACACTTATTGCTTTAAACTCTTTTTTGAGGATTGATTCAATATAAATAGGCTTTTTATTATTATCAGGATCTATCCAATTAATATGATTACTAGTTCTTCCAAGTGTTAGAACTTCACCAAGATGATTATCCTGTGTGAAATACTTTAAAAAGTTGAAACCATTTATTCCTAATCCCATTCTTACAGATTATTTTCTTTTATATTTTTTTATTGTTAAATAAATTATATCGAAAAATCAGCATTACTTAATAAATTTTAATTAACTTCTTGAAAGTTAATGATTAGAAGAAATTAATAAAAATCAAATTATTTTTACTAAAAAACAATTTCTAAAAAGTCATATTATTCATAGGCTATAGATAGTAATCATATTTAAAAAGATTTTTCTTAAGAACTGAAAAATAATCTTTAAATAATTTACAATATCAAATAATCATTTATAATTCTTAAATGAATTACTTCGAAAAAACAGCATTACTAATACCTGTTTTTAATGAGGAGGGTAATATACGTAAAGTTATTGAGCAATGTTTAAATTATTTTCAAAATATTATTGTTATTGATGATGGAAGTTTTGATAATACTTATACAGAATTAGAGAAATTTGATTCTATTATTTATCTAAAACATTGTATTAATTGTGGACAAGGCACAGCTATTGCCACAGGTATTAAATATTTTTTTCATGAAACTAATTTTGATTACTTAATTACATTTGATGGAGATGGTCAACATTTTATAGAAGATGCTATCGAAATGCTCAGATATGCAAATGATTACTCTTATGACGTAATTTTTGGAAGTAGATTTTTAAAGAAGGAGTTCCAAATATTTGTTCCAAAAAAGAGAAAACTCTTACTGAGATTTGCTAAGTTTTTTGAGAAAATTTTTTATAATATAAATCTATCGGATGCGCATAATGGTTTAAGAATATTAAACAGAAAAGCATGTAAAAAACTAATTAACTTAGAATCTGCAGCTATGGCTCATTCTACTGAAATAGCTCTTAAAGTAAAATTATCTAAATTAAGATATACGGAATATCCCTGTAGAGTTTTTTATGATCAAGTTATTAAAGATAGTCAATCTCCACTTAATAGCTTGAATATTATTTCAGACCTCATTCAAAGAAAATGATTGAAGCAAAAGTTCTTTTTAGTTTTTTAATTATTTTATTGTTATTTTCCGTGTTGAGATTAAACTTCTCAAATCAATTGAGAATTTATGAAAAATTAACACTTATACTAATATTTCCTTTTATTTTTCTCATAATAATTTTTCCATCTTTACTTGACGTATTTGCAGATCTAATAAAAGTTGAACGTGGTAGGGATCTTTTATTTTATTTCTTTATGATTTTGTCAACTTGGGGATTGATAAGAAATCATATAAGAATTAACAAATTAAGCTCTAGTATAAATAATCTTACCTCAAATATCTCTATCTTATCTGCCAAAATAGAGAAAAAAAATAATAGAAATTAATTTATTAAATAAAAATTTTTTTTAGATTCTAAGCCCGATTAATTTTTTTACAAGTTTCTTTAGAAAAATTATTGATGATATAAAAGATATTGCAGTAGCTATTGCCGCTCCATTAATACCAAATATTGGAATTAATAAAAAATTAAAAAATATATTTGTAGTTATTATTAGAAGAACAAAAAAGGTTTGCCATGTCGGTAAATTCTTCATAAAAAATAAATTGAAGTAAGGTATGTAACCTGAAGCTAGAGTTATGCCAAATATTAATACGAAAAAAGGTATTTTACTGTCTTGATATGTAAAATTATTTGTCAGTAAATTTATTATTGAAGAGTAAAAAATAGTGGAAAAAATAAATAAAATTACGATTGAGTAATAAATAGGTTTTTTTGTCTTTTGTATCATATTTAAAAATCCCACAGTATTATTAGAAGAAAATAATTTTGCGATTTTTGGATTAAAAATATTTTGTAATACTATTAAAGCTTGTAAAAATCCCTCAGCAAATAAGGCAGAAAAACTATAAATCCCTACTTTTTCGTCATTTAGAAAATATCCTATACATATAATATCAACTCTTGAATTTAACTCTATAATAACTCCACTCGAAAATGACTTTAGGCTAAAGATAAAATGTTTTCTAAGCCAAATCATCCAGTTATTTGCATTCCACCAATTCGTTATCATTGAAATTCTTGTAATCAACAATATAAAAAGTAGAAATTCAGAACAACTAAAAATGAAAGGTATTTTTTCTCCATCAATTGATATTTGAATTGCTATTAAAAGGTTAATTAAAATTAAAAAATATCTAATTGATTGAAAGAAAGCGAATTCTTTCATTCTTTGCAAGCCATTAATAATACCCTGGAGAAGAATCTTGTTTAAGGAGAAAAAAAATAAACCTGGTGTAATAAAAAATAATCCTGTTTTTACAAGATCACTTTCTAACCAATTTGAAACTGGAATTATTAATAATATAAAAATAAAAGAAACTATAAAACTTAAGGTTAAGCTGAGAATTATTCCGCCAAATATAATGTCGTTTAATTTACTTTTGATATCTCTATTCGTTGGTATTGATTGAAGAACTGAATAATTTATGCCACCACTACCTATCATTGCAGCAACTAGATAAATTGAGACTACTTGATTAAATGCACCAAGAATCTTTGGTTCGTAATATTGACTTATAATTACGTTTAAAGCTAAACCACTTATACCAAGTATCAATAAACTAATATAATTCCAGATTAGATCAACTTTTATATCTTTAAAAGAAAAAATCTTTAGCATTCTCTTGGAAATTTAACTATCCATTTTTAATTAAGAATATTTAATTAGAAACATAATCTATTAATATCTTTTTTTTGCTTTATTAATGATCGAAAGTGTTTCTTCAAAATTTATTCCAACCATATCTGTAAATTCTTTAATAGATGGAATTCTAGGTTCAGCAAAATCATTAGAAAGTTTTAGAGCTTCTTCTCGCGATAAATAATTTTCTCTTATCATGTTACTTAGCATATCGTCATTTTCAGTAAATCCCGCCATTGTACTATAAATATAATTATAAAATGCTGCAGTTCCATCACCTATTCTCCAAGTGGATTTAGTATCAGAGGATATTTCCCAATCGTATTCATTAATTATAGTTTTTTCGATTTTATCTTCATCCCATTTAAGGTAATGGTAAAGATAAAGAAAATCATCTTTTTTTAAGAATGTATGCCAATAAGCAAAAGCGGTATCAATTATGGATTCATTTAAATAAGAAGGATTTAAGATGAAATTTTTAAGATAATAGTAAATTAATTTTAATTTATCTTTTGAACTTATTCCTGTTAGGGTATTTTTACTTTCACCATCTTTTATTCCTGAAAATCCAAATTTAAAAGGAGTATGTTCCATTAAGTTACCAGTACAAAAGATAACTAAATCTATTCCAGTTTCTTTTCTTAATTCTCTAGCAAAATAATAGAAAGCTTTATCTCCAGCCATAAATAGAGGAATCATTCCAAGCTCAGGTCTTTTTAACCAAGCTTCAACATTTTTACGAACAAATTTCCTTTTTAAGGATATATTGGGAGATCTTATTATATGTTCCACTCCAAGTTGTCCGCAAATCTGCGCAGCATTTCGTCTTGCTAAGGGAGTTACTAGTCCCCAATCATATGTAAATGCTATGGGGTTTAAGCCTAGAACTTTTTTTACATAATGCAATCCGTAGCAACTATCTCTTCCGCCACTTAGTGCGACTATACAATCAGGAGAACCATCTTTTCTTTTATAACTTTGAATTTTAGAAAATAATTTTTCTTCTCCTAATGTTGTGAAAGGTTTGTGTTTCCTACAGTATCTACAAACACCCTTTTCATCAAAATCCATATATGGATATGTTTCAGGTAGGATACATATTTTGCATCTTTTTAGATCCTTTTTTTCCGAAGAATAATCTTTGATAAGAATTGATCTTTTAGAATATGGTTCTGATTTGGACTTTATTCTATTTTCTTTTATTTGAAACAAAGAATAATAATTATTATCTAAGTTAATTTTTATTCCGTTTAGTGCTTCTAGTTTTGAAATGGATTGAATTTTAATTTTATTTTTTAGAGGTTTTGATTTTGCCAATTTTTTTAGTATGAACCTTTCAGAAGCAAAAATAAAAAATTTATTATCTATATCTTTAATATAGAAAATACTTCCTGTATTAGTACCTAATAAAAGATAATTTGATTTAGAAAAGTATGAAGCTATTGACGCTGAACCTTTAATAGATTCAAAAGTTTTGAAAGATGTTTCTTCTAAGTCATTTGTTTGTGAAAAATTTTTGTTTAAAAGTTTCAAGAATATCTCAGTATCTACATTAAATTGCCTTTTTAAATCTTTATTTTTTTCCCATAACTCTTGTTCATTTGTGATAATACCATTGTGGATACCAACAATCTCATTAGTAACTACTGGTTGATTATTAAAATCTTGATATTGAAATCCATTAGTAACTAATCTTGAATGACCAATGAGAGAAAAACAAGAAGATATTGAATTTTCATTCTCAAATTCAAAATAACTTTCTTTAAAAACATTCTCATATTTTTTATCTTTAATAAAAGAATATGGAGACCCTGCTTTTTTTATAATTTTTATGTTTTTACCATTATGAAATGCTATGCCAGCAGATTCTTTACCTCTTGTTGCAGAATATAAAAAAAGATTATCACATATATCCTTTATTGTTTGTCTTGTAAAATTAGAATTTTTGTTAATTACTAAGCCAAAAATGCCGCACATACAAAATACTTATCTATTATTTAGTTTAGCAATTAATTACTTTTGAAATTAGATTTCGTTTCTCTTAAGGATGAAGATTAAAAACATTACAAAAATCCTAATAATAAATTCATTTATTTTTGGAATAATACTAATAATTGGAGAATTGATAGCGAGATCTTTTTATCCAGAATTCAAGGGTGATATATATTCCGAGAATATTTCAAGGGATGTAAAAATTCATAAAGGTTTTATTAATGATATCCAATTATCAAGAATCCCATATAAAAATTGGAAATTTGACAACAAAAAAGGAATGTTTTTAATTATTGGTGATTCATTCACATATGGTTTCGGCACTCCTTATGAGGAAATATATTGGGTTAAATTAAAATCGCTTCATAATCTTTTAAGTGCAGATAAATTGGAGTTCGTACCTTTTGCTAGTTATGGAAATAATTTATCTCAAAATGATTTATTAATAAATATTGACAAGATTAGTAATCATTTTAATAGAGATAAAAAGTTTATTTTATATCAATTCAATTTTAACGATATAACTCCGATTAATAGCAAAAATTTAAAGAAAAATAGATTGATATTAAAAGATAAAGAAATTAAATCTTCTATGAAAAATAGTTTTTTATATGGTCTAAACCATGAATTTAAAAAACTTTCGTGGACTAATTTAAATAAATCTGTTCTTTTTAGAGTAAGTACACACTTTGCAACTTCAATGAAAAGAATTCCTCTTGATAAACAAACATGTTTAGAAAAAGGTTTGAACAGTTTAGGACAATATACATGGACTTTTGCAAGTAAAGGTTTTGAAAAAGAATCTGAAAAAAGTTGGAATAATTTTAAAAATGATCTTAAAGATTTAAAGATTTATTCGGATAAAATTAATGCTAAATTTTATATATTCGTGACTCCAACAATTTTTGATATTGATAGAAAAAAAGTACATAGGCATTTTAATTCGTACAGGTTAGATATGTCTTGTGCGACTATAAACCCAAGTTTAAAATTGCAAGAAATTGCAAATGAATTAGATATAAATTTAATTGATCCAACAGAATATATTAGAGGGAAATTTGAATCAAATATAAAAGAGGGTAATTTTATACCTTTTTATTTTCCGGCAGATACTAATCATTTAACTCCCGCAGCCCAAACCCATCTAAGTCATTATTTATTTAAAGCTATATTTTAAGTGGTAATAATTAAATTTATAATATAAGATAAAATTATGAGAGCATTTTTAGAATTATCAAAAGATATCTGGGATTTTCTCAGAGTAAGAAAAAAATATTGGCTAGCTCCACTAATAATTACAATATTAATAATGGGGTCACTTATAGTGTTTACCCAAGGTTCCGTTATAGCTCCATTTATTTACTCAATATTTTAAAGTTTAAAATAAATATTAATCTAAAATATTTTTGTGAAATCAATAGGTGTTTCCTTATTTTCTCTATAGCTATTAGTATTTTTAAATCTTTTTTTTAGTGGATCATATCCAAATATTCTCATTACAATTGCTATTGGTATTAATATTAATATGAAAATTAAGCCTAAAATTAAACGACTATTTATCCATCCTAATACAAGTCCCAAATTCATCCATGCTTTATATAAGTAAATTAAAGATTGAGGTCTAAATATTCCAAGAAAAATTAAGGGTATTCCAATATATAATGTCCATAATTGGAATTGATGACCATAAATAAAAGGAAAAATTATTCCCAAAATCAGTGGGAATAATATGCCTATAGTGATTCCAAAATCTTTCAGTTTTATCTTTGTAATTTCTTGATTCATAATTTAATCTAATTCGAATTCTGCTTTCCAATCTTCATTGATTTCTGATTTTTTCTGCTTATTTTTAAACAAAATATAGTTCTCAAGGACAAGTATATCCATTTCTGTCCTCATGAAACATCTATAGGCATCTTGAGGAGTACAAACTATAGGCTCTCCTCTTACATTAAAAGATGTATTTACTATTAAGGGACAACCTGTCTCATTTTTGAAAGCTTTAATTAAATTATAATATCTTGGATTTGTTGCTTTATTAACTGTTTGAATTCTGGCTGAATAATCTACATGAGTCACAGCCGGTATATATGATCTTGGAATCATAAGTTTTTCAATCCCGAAAAGTTTTTCTTCTTCTTTAGTCATTTTCAAACAAAGCTCTTCTCTAACTCTTGCGACTAAAAGCATATATGGACTTTTGATAGAAATATCAAATTTTTTAGAAACATCTTCCTCTAATATAGAAGGAGCAAATGGTCTAAAACTTTCGCGATATTTAATTTTTAGATTCATGGTGGATTGCATATTTATATTCCTTGGATCTCCAATTATTGATCTTGCTCCTAAAGCTCTTGGACCGAACTCCATTCGACCATTAAACCATCCAATAACATTACCTTTGGCAAGCAATTTTGCTATTTTTATAAAAAGATCATTATCCTCATATTTTTCATAAGGTGCTTTTATATTATCAAGATATTTTTTTACATAATTGTTTGTAAATGAACAACCTAAGTAAGTTCCTTGCATCGAATCTTTCGTTTTAACTTCCCTTTCATTATTGAGTTTCTGGTGCCAACAACACAGAGCTGCTCCTAATGAAGAACCTGCATCACCACTGGCTGGCTGGATCCAAATATTATCAAATATTTTTTCTTTGAGTAATTTCCCATTTGCTACGCAATTTAAAGCAACGCCTCCAGCCAAGCAGAGATTTTTCATGCCTGTTTCTCTTTTCAAACTTTTAGAAAGTTTTATAACAATTTCTTCAGTAACAATTTGAATAGAAGCAGCCAAATCCATATGAAATTGAGTTAATTCTTCTTCTTTTTGTCTAGGCTTAGATCCGAAAAGTTTATGGAATTTAGAACTGGTCATCCTAAATCCTCTGTGATATTTAAAATAATCTATATCAAGTTTAAAAGTTCCATCTTCTTTAATATCAATTAATTTATCTTTAATTAATTTTACAAATTTTGGTCTTCCATATGGCGCTAAACCCATCAATTTGTATTCCCCAGAATTCACTTTGAATCCACAATAATAAGTGAAGGCAGAATAAAGTAAACCCAATGAATGAGGAAAACTTATTTCCCAAAGTGGAGTAATATCCTTTCCCTTTCCAGTCCATGCTGAGGTAGTTGCCCATTCCCCTACACCATCCATGCATAAAATTACAGATTCTTTAAATGGGCTTGGATAAAAAGCTGCTGATGCGTGTGATAAATGATGTTCTGAAAATAATAGATTTGGGATAGAACAATTTTTATCTTTGAAAAAATCTTTCTGAATTTCTTTTAATTCTTTTTTTAAATTAGATTTTAAAAAAAGCTTTTCTTTTAACCATACTTGCATTGCTGCAATAAATGATCTACCACCTCTTGGCGCAGATCCAAGATAAGTTTCCAGCAATCTTTCAAAGGTTAGTAGTGGCTTTTCATAATAAACTACGTAAGATATATCCCTAAAGTCTATATTTTGAGATTGAAGACAATACTTTATAGCATTTTTAGGAAATCTAGAGTCATGTTTTTTTCTTGTAAACCTTTCTTCTTGAACAGCAACTTTTATTTCACCATTACATATTAAGCATGCTGCACTATCATGATAAAAACATGACAAACCTAGAATATAATTACTCATTAATAAATTGCAGTCCATTAAATTATAGTATTTGATAAAAAATAAGAAAAGTTTATATATAAAATAATTTTCTTGAGAATATAAAAATAAGAAATAAATTAAATTGGTCAAAAAAGTAAAATAATCTTATATAAATCTGTATTTTTAAAAAAATAGTATTAGTTAATGTTAATTTTTTGAAGTTTTTTTTTTAAGATGAAAAGTTTTTATAAATAGTTTGTTTCTTGCTAGATAATTCAAATTCTAAACTTATTCTAGAAGTTTCAGTTCTCGTGGGAGCTCCACCATGCATTAGTTGTTCACCAAATAAAACAAATGAACCAGGTTTTGTTGATGCATGAATAAATTTAATATCTACTAATTCAGATTCATTTACTAACGGCTTTACTAAATTATCTTTTTTTATTATTTTAAATCCAGGTTTTTCTTTTGTTTGAGATTCTGGAGATACCAAAAGCCCTGATTTTCCTGGTTCAACATTTAGTGCTAACCAAACTTTAATTGTTTGTAGTTGAGGCGGTAATTCACTATCAATTATTTTTGGACCAGGAATACAGTTTGGATGTTTACTTCCTTTCAAAGCTATCCTGAACCATTGATCTCTATGCACATTTCTAAAATCATTTTTTGTTCCTGGCCTTACTAATCTCCATGTAAAACATGGATATCCTAATCTATATGGATCTGAAGGATACATATTTATTTTGGTTGTTAAAGTCTTTAACCATTTAGATTTCATTATTTCAGCAGCTGAATACTTATCAAGAGTCCTTTTAAATACAGATAAATTGGAAAAAATATTTTCCATATTTTTTTTCTTGTGGATATTTATCATGTCCTCTTTCGAAGGGTTTTTTAACTTAAAGCATTTGCTAAAACCTTTAAGAACTTGTTCCCAAATAATTTCAATTTCTTCAAGGTTATCAATTTTAAGAATTTCAAAACCTTGGCCGCTTTCAAGTTTTTTAAATAAATCAAATTTATTTATATCTTTAGAAGATTTACTTTTAATATTATTTTTCATTATTACGAATTAAATTTTTGATTAATTATAATTAAAAACTTTTATAAAAAACTATAAATTCCTATAATAAAATAAATATTAAATATTGTGTTTTTCTTTTATTTCAATTTTAAAGAGATTTATAAAAAAAAATATGTGTTCTTTATTTGTAGATTAATTTCATTATTCATATCTTTAATATGGTTGCCTTTAGCTTTGTTGATAGTTATTTTAAAGCCATTAATTTTTATCAGAGTTGGACATCTCAATAGCGCTAGGATTGGACATCTTGTCAAAGAAACCAATCTATATCTACTTGGAGAAAGACTAATAAGAAAAAAAAATACACTAAGCTCAATAGATTTATTTTTTAAAAGTCCAACTACTTGTAATAAGGTTATTCTTGAAATTTTTAACAATTTGGGAATAACAGTTATTCCAAGATTTTTTATTTTTCATCTGTATTTTTGGTTAAAGCTTTTAAATAAGAAACATATAATACAAATGGCGCCTCTTGATCGAGATTTAGATCATCTTGTGTTAAAAAGCCCGATAATTTTTAAATTACCTAAGAAATATAAACTAAATTGTGAAAAAATTATTCAAAATCTAGGGATACCCTCAAAAGCAAAAATTGTCTTATTGATGTCAAGAGATAATTTTTATTTAGAAAAAAGTTTTTCTAAGAATCACTGTATTGATAATTTTCGAAATATACCAATTGAGGATTTTAAAAGTTCAGTTGAATTTCTTTTAAGTAAAGGTTACTACGTTTTTAGGATGGGAAATATAGCTAAAGAAAGACTAAATATTAATTCAGAAAACTTTTTCGATTATCCATTTTCTTCATTTAAATCTGCAGAAATGGATATTTATTTATCCTCAAGATGTGATTTCTGTATTTCTGTGGCAACTGGCTTAGATCAACTCGCTGTGATGTTTAAAAAACCAATTTTGTATGTAAATATGGTTCCTTTTGGACATGCTCAAACTAATCCATCTTTAATAATATTTAAAAAACTTTTTTCTAATAAGTTAAATAGGTTGTTAACTTTTAAAGAAATTATGAATAGTAATTTAGCTCATGCTTTTAATAGTGAGGAATACATAAAAGCTAATGTTACTCTAATAAATAATAATGAAGATGAGATTTTGAATTCTTTAAAAGAATTTATTAAAAGTGTAAAATCTTCAAAAATATCTTTGCAAAAATTTTCAGAATCCCAAAAGTATTTTCATAAGATATGGGCAAAAACAAAATATCATGGTCAATTAAGATACGGTTTTATATCAGAAACTTTTATAGATAGTAATAAGGATTTATTTGAGATTTAAAAGATCTTCTTACAATTCATCAATTAGTCTTAATTGTCTGCGTATTAGATATTAAAAAAGGACCATTTATTATCTCAATATAAGTTGCACCTTGAGAACCGGATGTTACTTTATGAAATTCGCCTTGAGGAATAATAAAACTTTTTATGGTCTCTTCGCTTAGGATGAATTTATTTTTGTTTATAAATTCATAGGTTAACTGACCTTCTATTAGAAATACAACCTCGTCAGAGTGAGTATGACAGTGATAGTTATATATAGTATTTCTTTTGATTTCAATTAACATCATATGCATTTTACTATTATCATTTTTATGTAAACATAATCGTCTTGTACCTTTCTCAGAAAATTCTAATTTTTTTAAAGCTTTAAATGCGTCATCTGATAAAAATTGATAACTGAAATCAATAGAAGAATTCATTTTGATTAATTGCAAATAAATCTTTTATTCAATGATGCTAATATGATTTTTTTAAAAACTATTTTAAAATAAATATTGAAAATCAAAAAGATCATTTAATTTATAAATTTTTTATTATACTTTATTAAAACAAAATAACTATAATTCATGATCAGATTTCTTGATTTAGCAATAGATGAAAAAAGTGAAAAAGACAGACTTATTCAAGTTTTCAATTCTCACCTTAATTCAGGCAGATTTATAACCAAAGATGAACATTCAGAATTTGAGAAGAAGTTTGCAGATTTTATTAATAGGAAATTTTGTGTGGGAGTAAATACAGGTACTGACGCACTAGTATTGGCTTTGAGGTTATTGAACTTACCTAAGGGATCTAATATTATAACTTCTCCATTTTCTTGGGTGGCATCTGCAACATCTATAAAATTAGCTGGTTATAATCCTATTTTCCTTGATGTAGATGAATATTTACAGCTTGATTTGAAAGTTGTTGAAAAATTTTTAGAAAACTCAGGAAATTCAGTAAAAGCGATTCTAATACCCCATTTAAATGGTAATGTTTCTGATTTAGAAAAGCTAAAATTATTAAAATCAAAATTTGATTTAAAAATAATTGAAGATTGTGCTCAAGCATTTTCTGCCTTTGACGAAAATAATATTATTGCAGGTTCGATTGGAGATATAAGTGCATTTAGTTTTAATCCCATGAAAGTCCTAGGTGGTTTAGGCGATGGAGGTGCAATAGTATTTGATAATAAAGAATTTTTAAAAAGAGCCTACTCCTTAAGACATTCAGGTATGTGTTCCTTGGATGGCAATACAATGAAGGAATTGTCTGGTAATTTTAGAATTGATGCTATGCATTCCTCTTTCTTAGAAGTTAGGTTGGACTTCTTTAAAAGTAGAATAAATAAGAAGAGAGAGCTTGCAAAAATTTATTTAAATAAATTACCTAAATTTGTAATCCCAGTAATTCAAGATATTGAGAAATCTAATCTTTATTGCTTCCAAGTTATTTTGCCAAAAAAAAGAGATGAGTTGAAAGATTTTCTCATTAAAAATGATATAGAAGTAAGAATAAGGCATGATTTTTTAATAACTGATCTTGAGCAATTCTCAAGTTCAGTTGTTAAAAATTTAGAAAATGCAAAATCTATTGTCGGAAAGATATTATGTTTGCCATTACATCACCGGTTAAATGAAGATGATGTTTTAACTATAGTAAATTCAATTAGTAAGTTTTATGATGATGATTTTAATTAAAAAAATCTAAAATTGATATCAAATCTGGATTAATTCCAATTGGATATCCAACTCTTTTTTCTATTTTTTTGTGGGTCCTTATTGCTAAATCTCTGTAAAATTTAATTTTTTCCTCACTTAAAACTATATTGTGTTGATAAGATTCAGCTATTTTACTTTCTACAAAGGAATTTATACATTTATCAACTTCTCCATATGATTTCATTTCTCTTTTAGGCGACGAAAGTTCTAGTAGTATCTCCCAACCAGGGGGAAATCCTTTCTCATCTTCTGCAACCCAATTGGCTATCCCTTTGGCAAAATATGGAGACCAAGTAAGACCATCTCTTTTTGTACCATATACACACCAAGCATTTTCTCCAATTTCCCCAATAATAGGATGCACATCTTCTGTAACTGGACGATATCCAGTTACTGGTTCAACAGATAACATATGTGAATTTAAACCTACAATTGGTTCAATGCCAGATAATAATGCTTCTAAACTAGAAGCTTTAGGCTTTTTCATTTTTACATGAGTTGGATGACTAGAGGCTCCGATATAAACTGTATTTTTTCTTTGTACTGAATGAATCCCGCATGTACCACCTCGATTTGGGGTACGAAAAATTCTATCAATTTTTGGCTCTTTAATATGAGGGAATTCTGAAGATAAAAGTAATGCAGAACCCACATCGTTATAACTTTTCACTGATGGCTGATAAAGTTCATTACAACTTCTTATTATTTCATCAGACCATGATCCTGCTGCAATAATTATTTTGTCAAAGAAATCCTTATTATTATTTGTCACTACTTCCCATTTTTTATTTAATTTATTGATTTCTATTACATCCTCATTAAGAATATTTACCTTTTCTCCAAAGTAACTTCTACATAACGATATAAGAAAATGTGGATCTACAGATTTTTCATCAGGTATATCCAAATAAAAATAATTATTATCTTCTTCCTCTTTAATACTAATAGAGAATTGATGACCTCCATCTTTCATTGCTTTAAATGAGTTAGATTCTAATTTGTTATCACTCTTCTTACTTAATTTAATTCTTGTACCTTTGCCATATATGAGTGGAAAATTATCAGTGTTGTTTTTAGATAAAAGTTCATCAATTTCTTTCCAATAATTTAAAACGATATCTCTATTAATTAACTTCCATTTCATTAATTCTGAATTTACGTTAAATGCATCAACTTCACTAAGTATGTTTAGCATAGCTCCAGCAGCTTGAGATGCTCCATTTTTTGAATGCCCACCAATAATTCTTATTTCATAATCTTTTTCAAACTTATTTATTTCTAATGCAATCATATAAGCAATAACACCGCTTCCTATAATTCCAATTTTTTTCATGAAAATCTAAATTAACAAAACCATACTAGCACTTTTATATATTCACAGTTATCTTAAATTTGGAATTAAATTTCTCATTTTTAAATTTTAAATAAAATATCTATATATTTCAATGAGAAAAAAATTTTTAAAAATTAAAACGAGTTTTATTGCTTCTTTGCCTTCAAACTTAAGAAATAAATTTGATATTGAGACATGTTATTCTGCCGCTTACTCATCCTCATTAAAAAAAATTGTATTTCCTTCAACTAGTACTGGAGAAATCTTTATATTTTCTCTTTACCAAGATTTAAAAGTAAAGAAAATAAATGTAATTAATTTAGGTAAAAATGTAAAACCTGATATCGCTATTTTTAAAGAGAAAAAAATAATTGTGGGTTGTAGGGACACTTTGAGTCCAATAATTATAAATGAAAATTTTGAAGTAAAACCATTATTTAAACCTGATACTATTATCTACCCAACATGCTTCAAAATTTCTAAATTGGGTAGATTATTTGTTGGTAATTTATATGGCGAACCCTATATTGTTAGTGAAGATAAGATAGTACGATTACCTATTAAATGTAGTCAGACATATGATTGTTTATGGCTATCTGAGCAAAGATTATTAGTAAGTTCAACTTGGGAGAATAGGGTTATATATTTAAAAGAAATTAAAAAAAAATGGACTGTAATAAATACATTCCAGATTATACAACCTTATCGCTTTAGTCCAATTCTTAATGATAATGTTCTTTTGACATCTAGAGGCTGGCTTGATAGACCTGGGAAAGTACACCACCTAAGTATTTCAAAATTTAATAAGTTTGATAACAAAACATATATACCCAAAACAATGCCGGGTCTGCAAAAAAGTATTGAAATTCCAGATAAAATGTTTTTCTTAAAAAAATATCTGCCTTCTAAAATTTTATCTTTCTTTAATTTTAAGAAATACACTGGATACATCAATGATGTTGCTTGGATAAAAAAAGACCATTTTATTGTGACAACTAAACATGGTGGATCATTAATTGTTTTTGATTTGGAAGGAAAAATAAAAGGATACAATTCTAGACTTTTTCCTTCTGAATTGACACGATTTATAGATTCAAGAAATCCATCCTCATCTCATTTGTTTGTAGATGCATATAGATCGTCAATTTTTAAAAGTAATATTAAATATTAAATTAATCCTCAATTTCTAATTTACTATTTTTTTCTCTTAATTTTTTGATAATCTCTTTTCTATTATTCATTAAAATTGGCACAACAACTTCCCCACTTAATTCATTTAATGGATAAACATTTCTATTAATAAAGGTTTCATTAAAATAAGTAATATCTTTTGTGAAAATATATTTATTTTTTAGAAAACTGCATAAAATAGCACTATCAATTGAAGTTCCAAAAATAATAATAGATCCCTTTTGGTTTGCTTTTCTTGCCTGTTCTGAATATGAATTAAGAATCACTTCTTTTTGAATTTTTAAATCAAATTTTTGTTCGGGATGTTTTAGAATTTTGGTCTCCTTATTATTTAAAAGAACCCCCGCAATTAAATATTCATTATTACTTATATATTTATCACTGGCTTCATATGTTTGATAATTGAATCTTTCCAAAAGCATTTTTATGCCATGAATAGACCCATTATAAAGAACATCATCATAAAATAACTGTGCTGGTCTTTTTAAGAAATCTGGTCCAGTAATAAATATAAATTTGGGTCTTTGGCTTGTATTTTTAATTATTGAAATTAACTCTTCATAATTTGTATAAAGTAATGAATTAGAAGCAATTAGTATATCAATTTTTTTTGAATAAGCAGCCTCTTTAATTGAACAAAAGTAATTTATTCCTTTTTTAAATTGATTTTCAATATTTAATTCTATGGCACTTAATGATGCTTCGCTATATTTATTTGAAATAATATTTAGCAACTGTCCATCAGCTCCTCCAAAATCACAAATATGATAAATATCTTCTTTAACAAAATCCGAAATGAATTTTGATATTTGGTTAAGTCTTTGTGAGGCTGTTTTACATGATTTTGCAGAGTATAAATATTCATTCTCAAATGGGTTAAGTATATCTTTGTCAAATCTGATTATCGAATTACATGTTTTGCAAAGTCTATATTTTTTAAATGTTTTTTTTCCAATGTAGCGATTATGATCAAAACCAACATCATTTGTTGCTATGAATTCAAAATTACTTCTTTCACCACAAATGCAACTTTTCATTAAGAATCACTATCAATTTATATTTTAAAATTCTAATTTTATTCATATCAATTTAAGTGAACTAATCAATAATATTAACTTGTATTATTATTCTCTTATAATTAAGTAATTGATTAAAGTACTAATTTTTTATGCAAGATTTGCCAAAAATGACTCAAAGTCCAGAAAATTTTAGAGTTTTGGAATTGAAAGAAAAAGTTGGTATTGAAAGATTAGGTATAATGTCTAGTCAAGTATGGCATGATGATCCCCAAGGATTATTATTTACACTCTCAAGATATAAATTTGTATCGAGTATTCTTCGAGATTATAAAAACGTACTAGAGATAGGGTGTGGAGATGGATTTTATTCTAGGATCGTACAACAAAAAGTAAAAAAACTAACATTAACTGATCATGATCCAATTTTTATAGAAGATATTAGAAATCGTAATTCAGAAAATTGGACCGTTGAAGCGAAAGTTTTAAATCCATTAAATAGTAAGGTTGAGGGTCTATATGATGGTATTTATTTTTTAGATGTTTTAGAACACATCGATAAGAAAGAAGAAAATAATTTTATTGAGAATTCTTTGAATGCTCTTGATAAAAATGGAACAATGATTATTGGAATGCCTAGTTTAGAATCGCAAGAATATGCAAGTGAAATTTCAAAAAAAGGACATATAAATTGTAAAACTGGTAAAGAATTTCTATCTCTAATGAAAAACTTTTTTGATTCAGTCAATATATTTTCTATGAATGATGAAGTTGTGCATACAGGTTTTTGGCCTATGTCACATTATCTTTTTGCCGTATGTAATTTAAGAACTTATAAATAGTTTTTTTCCTTTTAACTCAAATATTCGGTCACAACTTTTTAAACTACTAAGCCTATGAGCAATCATTATTAAGGTTAATGAATCACTTATTTTATCAATAGAGTCCATTATAGATTTTTCAGTAAAATTGTCCAGAGCACTTGTGGCTTCATCTAAGATTAAGATATTTGCATCTCTGTATAAGGCTCTAGCTATTCCTAGCCTTTGTTTTTGGCCTCCACTCAGAAGTACACCATTTTCCCCAATATTCGTTTGAAATTTGTTAGGTAAGCTTTGAATAAAACTATAAATTTTAGCTTGCTTTGCTGCTATTTTTAATCTTTCAAAGTCAATTGCCTTTGGAGATATTCCAAAAGCAATATTCTCAGCAATTGAATTGTCAGTAAGATAGATTGACTGTGGAACATGAACTATAGAAGATTTCCATTTACGTATAATTGAAGAGTTCTTTGTTTCATTAAGATCTTTCCCATCTATCAGTATTTGTCCTGAAGTTGGTACTATTAAACTCATTATTAGATCAACTATAGTACTTTTACCACTGCCCGTTTCTCCTATAATTCCAATTTTTTCTCCTTTTTTTATTTCAAAGTTTAAATTTGAAATAACTTCAATAGAATTTGACGAATAACTAAAACAAACATTCTTAAAAAGAATATTTTCTTTAAACGAAAATATTTTTTTATTTGATAGTAATTCTTCTTTGTTTAAAGGTTGATCTAACAAGTCAAGAATATTCGATAAACTTGCTTTACCATTTTGGGGATAACTCCAGCCTTCATATAACCTCTGAGCCATTGGTAATAATCTCATTGATCCAAGAGCTAAGGCACCTAATGTGGGAATTGCCTTTTCTAGCTCTCCATTTCTCACTAATATAAAACCTAATATCGCAATTAATGAAAGACCCACAGGCTCAATTATTAATCTTGGATAGTGATTTAAAAATATTGCTTGTGCTTCTTTCCTTTTAAGAGGATTAACTGCTTTTGAAAAGATATTTACGTGAACTGGTTGCATTGTATTTAAAATCACATCCTTAATAGATCCCAATCCCTCTTGAACATTTTGGATTAATTTTTTTTGAAGTTCTACTTGCTGTGCACCTAATTTTGATAATGGCCTTTTATTTGCTAAAGATGCAATTAAATAAACAAAAATAATTGAGACTGAAGTTATTAATGCTGCATACCAGTTGATAACAAATAATGTGATTAAAATTCCAACAGTTATCATTAAAGAAGTTAAAGCTTGAAGCAAAGGGTTTAAAACGAGAGTTATAACCCTGTCAATTTCTTTGCTCATCGAAGATATCAAGCTACTACTATTTCTTTGTAAATGTGTTTCATATTTTTGATAAAGAGTTCTTTCATAAGCTTCGCAACTTAAATCAGCTCCGATTGCTGCAGCTAATCTTCCATTTAGAAAAATATTAAAAATGCGTATCATCCCTGAAGAAATAGCTGATAAAACAAAAATTAATGTTATTAGAAAAAGAAATTCAGATTTGTTAGAAATCTCAAATAACAAAGCAAAATTTTTAAAAAAGGACATATTCATTACATCCTCAGGATTAGTTAATATCCCTAAAAATGGTACGACAGTTGCAAGACTAATAACTTCAGCAAAACTGCTTAAAAGCATTACAAAAATCATTACTTTTAATTGTACTTGTCTTCGTTTTTTTAATTTTGTCCAAAGCTTTTTTAAAAGGCCCGTTATTCCAATTCTCTTTGATTTTAATTGAGACATATAAATTAATTTTTATCTTCAGATTTTTGGTTTAAGTGTAATAATCATATTTATAAAACCTTCTTTTTGATTCTTACTATAAATATTTATTAAATCATATATAGTTTTTATAAAGAAAGTCAGTATGTTGAATTTATGGCAATATTAGTTACTGGAGCAGCTGGATTTATTGGATTCCATCTATGCAAACGCTTTTTAGATAGTGGTGAACAAGTTATTGGAATTGATAACATAAATAATTATTATGATATAAAATTAAAGAAAGCAAGATTGGAAATACTTAAAAAGATCTCAGCTAGTTCTTTTCATTT
>Ga0163109_10000783_pt1 | contig 25277 bp, 26 predicted proteins | sample CRUFie1St13metaG_FD_108704 | JGI IMG/M metagenome (GOLD analysis project Ga0163109, IMG submission 108704) | Marine microbial communities from the Costa Rica Dome - CRUD Field 142mm St13 metaG | ecosystem: Environmental > Aquatic > Marine > Oceanic > Photic zone | place: Costa Rica: the Eastern... | reverse complement strand
CCACTTACATTGAATACCCATAGTCTTTTCCACAGTTGGTCAATTAGATAATCTTTTCTTTCTTGGTCAAATTTTTCGCTTGTGATATAGCTGATAATATTGCGACAACCCAGTATTTGATTTTTTCCCAATGGATGTTCTTCTAGCCATTCGATTTGTTCCTCATACTTTTTTACAATACGTTCTTTGTGCCAATCTGGAAATATACTAGGATGTTGCCATTCGGGCCAAGTAACAAAGTTTGGTATAAATGGATAATTTACAGCCCAGCCAGCACTAACATAGTATTTTTGAAATTCTGGAAATACTTCAAGATTTAATAGTCCAATAGTAGGTGCTGGAAATATGAACACATTTGGCGCTTCGTTTTTTACACGTTCAAAATTAGCTTCGAATCTTGTCCAGTTTAGATTGGTTCTAATATATTCTACAGTGCTGCCCATTGCATCAATGCTAGCACCAATACTGACATACTCAAAATGTTTCCAAATCTCTAGTAGATCTCTTCCTTTGTATTTTAGATTACTGAGATTACTGTTGTATTTTATTCTGCAACTAGTGTTTCCAACTTCTATTAGTTTGTCCAGCATTTTTGTATGCTCAGGATATAAAAACGGCTCGCCACCTGCAAAGTATATTTCTTCTGCTTTAGCTAGCAAAGGTTCAATTTTATCATAACAATCTGTGTGTACAAATTTAGGTTTGTGAATCTGTGCATGTGGATCACTAGCAGGTCTACCGTTATGTTCTTCTAATTTAATTAATTCTTCGTGCCATGTACTACTAAGTTCATAACCACACATGCGACATTTTAAATTACAAATGTTACCAAAGCGTATATCAAAATAAACAATGTTAGGTTCTATTGTGCCATCTTCTGTTGTGTTTTGCACAGCTGATAAACTTTCTGATGAGATAAAAGTCTTGTTAAACCAGTGTCGCATACTATTTTCTGGTCTACCTTCATCCTCGTGCTGATAACATCGATTACATCCAGGATGTCTGCGACCTTCTAAAAACCTTTTTCGCAGTGCTTTAAAGTTTTGGTGATTCATTAATTCGTTTACTGTTTTGTAATCATTGATGTTTCCATAGTAGTCACGTTTTTCTTTCTGATCCCAAAAACAGCAAGGCATTGCTCTACCATTTGGAACAGTATGCAAGTGTACCCAAGGTGCAGTACAAAAACTTTCATTTTCAGGATATTTGAATTTCATATTTGTTCCATTAACTACGCATATAAATATATTTATGACACAAGCATTGATGATTATCGACATGTGGGATAAGTATCACAGTGGATACGATTATCTAAAACCTTATATACAACACACAGTTGTTCGTATAGCGCAAACATTAGAAAGATTTGAAGGTCCAGTTGTTCTTGCTTGCTACGACACTGACGGAAACAATCCTTGGACAGCACCTCACCATTTGTTAGAGATGCAATGTCAAGGTCGCAACGACAGACTGATAAGTTATAATACAGCCGAAGTTGTGAATTTCCTAGAAAAAAGTAATACACAGCATTTGTACTATGCTGGTGCAAGTTTACCAGGTTGTATAGAAAACAGACCATTGGGAATACAGTATATGAAAGCATCATATAATTACAGTGTAGTAGTAGATTTAATTTGTAATTTAGCAACTAAATGCTATAATACTATGGATATAATTCACGAAAGCTATAGGTATGCTATAACAACACAATATCCCGTTGTATTCAGCGAGAGTCTATATGCTTCCAGATAGTTTTTGTGTTAGACCATTTACTGCATTAGAAATTACTAGCCAAGGTGACTTTGCTCCTTGCTGTGACTACAAGAGAATGTATGATGGATACAACATCAATACACACAGTATAGATGATGTATTAAACAGTAAAGAAGTATTTGAATTAAAAGAAGCATTTTTTAGAGGAGAGAAACCTGAAAAGTGTGGTGCATGCTGGCGCAATGAAGCAAACGGTCTAAAAAGTCAAAGAATAAACAGCAATCACGAATACAGGCGTGTGCTGGATGAAATTGACTCACCTGCCTACAATAGACTACAAGCACTAGATTTAAAAATGGGCAAGACCTGTAATCAAATGTGCGTTATATGCGATTACGGCAGTAGTAGTATGCTCAGAGAAGAAGATCGTATTATTTTTAATAAAGTAGTAGAACACAAAGACTGGACACGAGATGACGAATCGTGGCGTAAAATAGAAGAACGCATGCACGATATTACACGTATTGATGTATATGGTGGTGAGCCTTGGTTACTCAAAGGTAACTGGCGGTTGATAGACAAGTTGATTGCTTCAGGCAAAGCACAAGAAATACACATCAATTACGCTACCAATGGTAGTATACTAAATGATAAAATACTTGAACGTCTACTAAAATTTAAAAAATGTAGTTTGTTATTCAGTGCTGACGGCACTGAACGTGCATTTGAATACAACAGATATCCTGGTAAATGGGATGTCTTTGAACAACACCTAAACACAATGAAAGATTTTCAAAAAAACATTCATTTTTTTGCTATAGCATATACTGTGAGTATGTACAGTGTTTTTAATTTGAGAAAAAGCCTAGAATACTACACTGACCTAGGTGTTAAGACTTGGCTTAATCCAGTAAACCAATGGTGGTATGATACTAGAACATTGCCTCAGAGATACAAAGATTTGGTATTAGAAGATTTGTCAGGAATAGGACAAGTGCTTACACACGGAGGTGACCCTAGTGCAATAATCAATAATTTAAATCTGCCGCAAAGAAATCCAGCACATTGGACAGAGTTTAAACGTATTACTAGAATGAGAGACGAGTTACGTAATCATAATATTGTAGACTTTATTCCTGAACTTGAAGGATGGCAAGATGAGAATTAAGCAAAACGTTTGTAGTAAAATGTGGACTGATACCAATGTTAACTTTAGACTCAACAGTGTTAGGCATTGCTGTAAACAGCTAGAAGTTCCTATCAGTTTAGATGAAATAAAAGAATACGATATTGATATTTTTGAACATTATAAAGTGTTGCGAGATGACAAACGCACAATGTTAATGGACAACCAATTACCAGAAACCTGTAAACTTTGTAAAATTAATGGCGACAAAAGTATTAGACACAGTTGGAACAAATGGAGCGATGAATACATTAACAAAAATCGCTACAATTTGATGACAGATGATTTTACACAATACATTGAATTAGACTTGGGCAACCAATGTGACCTTGCTTGTGTCTATTGTGGTCCTTGGGCCAGCAGTACTTGGGCAAAAGAAATGGGCATGCCTAATAAACCTACTTCAGCACATGACCAAGAATGGAAAGATCGCATGATGGCGCTGGTAGCCAAGCGTATAGAAGAAATGGCTAGAGGCGGCAAAAAGAATTTTAGTGTAAACTTCTTGGGCGGTGAACCAACGCTGATGCCTGAAACTTACAAAATACTAGATATGATTATTCCCATACTTAAAAAGTATGATTGTAAACCCAACCTAATGTTTACTACTAACCTCAACACCAAAGAAAAACTGTTTGATAGATTTATTGATATTATTAAAGAGACCAACGATTTTGCACATTGGAGTATTGGTGTTAGCATTGAAAATGTAGGCAAACGTGCAGAACTTGTGCGCTATGGATTAGACTTTGAACGCATGACTAGAAACCTACAAGCACTAGCTCCTCATGCTAAAATTTGGCTTACTTGCACACACAACACAATGAACTTGCCTTACTTTTATGAAGCACTTGATTACTTTTTTGATGTGTTAGATCCTAAATTATATATGACAGAAGAAGTTGGCAAAGGTTGGGGAATAACTCCTAACTGTGTGTACGACAATGTATTAGATCCTGCATATTTAGACAGTCATCATGTTGACTGGGATCGCTTGTATGCAACTATGCAAAAACACAGTGTACATCAATCACTAGTAGATCATATTGAAAATATACAACAACGTGTAGGCACCAAAGAACGCGGCGATAAATTTTATATCTATTATAGAAATTTATTTTTGCGCACACCAGATTATGCTGAACACTTTGATTACATCACACAGATATTAAGAAATTTAGAAACAAAAATTGCTCCTTACTTGTTGGAAGAAGGAAGATTTGACCAGCCTTGGAAAACACAAGTTAATATGAGCGATTTAATTTTGACTTCAGATAATTAATAAAGTTTTGACTAATGGTCAAGTTTCTAGTGACTTGTCTATTGTATTCAGCAATTGCACGGTCTTTGGGGAAACTGTCCTGCTTAATTAATTTCATAAAACTACTGAGTGCCAGTTGCAAACGCTGTTCTTTATCCATCTCCATATCATATGCATGATCCACATATTCATCATATACATTATATCCAAGTGTTCTCAGTTCTTGTATTATGCCCGGCGGTGTATATGCAACAAAAGGTTGAGGATATATTAGATTTTTTACAATCTTTTCACTCATGCTGAGCTTGTTGTCGTCCACATAAGTTTCAGTTACAAATGCACTAGCACACTCTGTGTAGTATTCGGGTTGTATTAGATGCCAAATAAAACTATGTTCATGACTAGTATCATATGGTCCTAGTTCAGGTTTAATTTCTTGTTCAGCACTGGTTCTCAAACCTTTGTTGATAGTGCAAATTGCTTGATTGGCATCGTACATGCTTCTCAAATGTTGATAAACTTTTACTCTGTGAGGTCTAGGTTCGCCTTGTAAACAACAAAATTTATAGCGAAATGGTGCTTTTCTATTTTGTAAAATCTGTTGATATTCGTCTAGGTCTTTGTCTAGCATTGCAAATCTACAGTACTCTAAAATAAAGTGATCACCATAAACATCACAGTAAGGCAAGTTAGCAATACCTTTGTTGCTGGTACTGTACACAAAGTTTGTGTTATTCAAAAAATCATAGCGTTGTTGAAAACGTTCTAGTGTTGGAACAATCTCTTCATTGAACATTTCAGTGCTATCATCTACTACAACAATAGCACGACCCACTCTAATGTCCTCTTGTACTCGTGTACTCAAAACAACATCATCTAGATGATTTAGATATTGCTGATTGTTGTTGTAGTATCTTCCAAAACTACTGCTGATGAAATATGCATAAGGCATATTAAAGTTAGCCGCGCCTTCTGCATGTTCTCTGTAAATTATGGGAATAATATTACAATTTTCTGCAACACCTTGGCACTGATAACCTTGTACTTGTAATTTAATTTCTGGTATTACCATAGTGTATCACAGTGCAATTATCTGCTTGAAACTTGCGCCAAGGATCTACTACTACACTGCCCTCTCCAATATCACAGTATAACTTGTCAGTAGGATCACCTTCTTTGTCCATGTATTGATATGTTGTGCTAGCACTATGAGCCAACAATACAACACCAACCACACTGTCAGGCAGTGTATCTGGATCAGTGAGAGGATCGATGTATTTAGGATTTAATCCAGCTTGCTCTATGTAGTGTCCAACCAACAAACTATAGCTTCCGTCTTCGTAAGGTACGCCTGGTTTGTATGCTTTACCATGTATATAAATTGGCATCATTGTTGCTAAACTATAGCTTACAAGATCGTCTGCAAGATTTTTGGCTTGTATCTGTCTTGCGTTCATAATGCTATCAAATATATCATATCCTAAATTTAATTTCTCAGCCATATAGCGTAATGCAATATTGTCACGAGGATGACAAGCACCACCATCTCCCATGCCTGCTTTCATGTATTGTGGACCCATGATGCGCATTGTTGATTTTGCAAGTGCATCTGTAACTATGTCTACATTGATATTGCCTTGCTTTTGTGCTACATCTTGTATCATATTAACAAGACCAATCTTGGTACTGATAAATGTGTTGTAGAACACTTTAATACATTCACATTCGTCCCAAGTGCCAACTTCATATCGTGGACGATTTTCCATTATGGTTTCATAAAAGTTAATTAGTTCACGTGCATCAGTATCCCAACTTCCATCTTCTGTGCCTATCATAACCATTTCTGGATTAACCATATCCCATCCAACACTGCCCATGGCAATCAAATAAGGATTGTATACAAATCTTGTTTCTGTCATCAAAGGTGCAAACTCACGTCTTACTGTGCCAGGCAATACTGTGCTTATTAACACCAAAAGTTGATGCGGGTGCATGTGTTCGTTTGCCTCAACAAGTACTTGCTTTACAATGCTGTAATCAAAATCTTTATTTGGCAAATGTGCAGTTGGGGCTCTGCCATCATACAGTGGATCGTGTGGTGTAGGCACAGCAACAAAAACAATGTCTCGATCCCACACACAGTCTTTTATAGTTGAATGCATTGTTACCAAATTACTGGTGTGGTTTGCTACATCATAACCTGACACCTCATGTCCTTTTTGTGCAATTACTTCAGCACAAGGCATGCCTAATTTGCCACATCCAATAAAACCTATTTTAGCCATTTGTAAAACCTTTTTGTTAAATGTATTTATTTAACTGCGCACTTAATTATAAATACTTTTACAAGGAAAGTCAATGCTTAAGATTAGAACCAAACGAGTTTCACTATTAGATAACACAACAGATTACAAAATACTAGAATATAAACTTCACACACATAAAAGTGTTTGTACAAAGTTTTTACAAAATTGGCGAGTCATACAAGACAATACTCAAGAACCAATGGAACTACTAGAAGAATATCCTGCAAGTGTGCTGAGTTTAGAGGCACTAACTGAACAGCTAAGACAAGGTTGTCAACAAATATTGGAAGAATATCCGCATTTGCCTTTGCCTAATAATTGGCAAAATACAGTGTACACAAACGAAGATCTTAATATATTGCATGACGGATTTGTTGAAGTGTGCAGAGCTGATATAGAAAGAGCACAACAAGAAGGTCAAGAAGTTGATGCTCGACTGCTTCACTTATTGGAAACAATAAACATCGGTGTACATAAAGTTGAAAGTAGAATGCTGTATGAAAAAACTGATCAGACTCCTCCTTATATCCAAAGTTTAATGTATCCTGACTTTGACCAAATAGCACAGATGCCTCTGACTAGACAAGAAGCAGAAGAATCATATGATGTAACTTATAGTTTAAAAAATTGTTTAATAATTGCAAATCAAATATTAGGCAAAAGTTTAGAAGCAATTAGTTTTGATGATGACTACAAAAGTTTACTAGACACAGAACATGCAAGTCATTTTGTGCCCAAAACAACAATAAAAACTGCATGAGTATGTTTATTGCTAAAACATATTGTGAATGTTGTGGACAATCAATTCCTTATCATATTACCGATACTGAGATGAACAACACTGTTAACAAACAAATGTTGGATTGGTGTGAAAAGAATAATGTTTCTGCACTAGGCATAGATCCTACTGATCCTTATAATAAATGTGGAAGAATGATAATAGGTGAACAATCAAATACTTCAATCGATGATTATAAGTGGTTTACTGATGACAACTGTACATACAGTATTGAAAGAATTAGATTTGACACTGAAATAATCACAGCAGAATTTTATAAAAGCAAAGATGCAGATTGGAGAATAGAAACGAATGCTAGTCGATTTTAATAAAATTAGTGTTTTGTCCACAAACATTGTCGCACACTTGTAAACGATCTTCCACGCTAGCACTCCAGCACATAGGAATTTTGTTGAACCATTCTGTGGCTTGTTCTAAACTATATTCAAATAAGTTGTTGTTGTACATGAGTTCACTGACCCGTTTGTGAACATGTTGCATAACTCCACCTTGTCTATCGAACGTGCGTGGTTGTGCGCCCAAGTAACAGCATGGGTAAACATCTCCAAGTGCATCCAAATAAAGATATTTTCTATCAACTGCATAGCATTGTATTCGCTGTGGAAGTTCTCTGTGCAGTTGCGCACTCCCTTGGCTTTTATACCATTCTAATCTTTTTTCAAAGTCTTTGGGACCATTTTCTTTGCCTATACTGTATTGATATATGCCTTGTTTATTAAACACAGGTGAGTTTTGTCTTTGGTCACTCATCACTGCAAAATGATCAAAGCCCATCTGTTCACTTAGTTCTCTACATTGTTCTTGCTGATGTTCATTGATGCTCAATGGAATATACTTCCATATTGCTATGCCACCGTCACGTGCAATAAACCATTTTGCATTGCGTATAATTTTGTGCCAGTCTGTGCCACGTCTGTGTAAACTGTGTGTGTCAGCTAGTCCATCTAATGCAAAAAATACTTTACAATCTGCATCAGCTAGACTTTCCCAAGTGCTTTGCACACCAGCACTACCATTGGTGTGTATTTCAATTTGTAGTTTGCTGTTGCTTTTTCGGAGATATTGCACCACCGGTACAAGGTCAGGTGCAACTATTGCATCTCCCAAGTTGCCTTCAAATATTACTGTGTCCAACTGTTGTATAAAACTTACAGGCAGTATTTGTTTTACTTCGTCTGCACTGAGACTGCGCACTGTATAGCCTTTGTTGTAACTTGCTCCGTTAAAATTGCGCAAACAGAAAGGACAACTGGCTTGACAGTTGCTGGTTAGTTCTATTTCTAATATTCGTATTTGGTCTACGCTATACATTTCTGCTAAATCTAACTCTATATTTTTTCAGATTAGGTCTACGATTATACCATCTCTATCTTGTTAGCCCAGCCTCGATTTTTTCTTGCAAAGTTCATAAATGCATTCCAGTCACCATCAAATCTATCTTCGATAGGTTGGTTAAAAATTTGATAACTGGTTTTGCGTTTTACAAGTTCTTGTTGTTCCTTTGTAATATACTCATATAGATTAGCATCGTATGTAACAGTATATTCTTTGTGATCTTTTTGTCTCTGTATTTTTTCCTGAAGATCTAATACTTGGCTTAACATTGGGTCAAAGTCTTTGATCATACTGTTTGCAACTTCGTAAACTTCTTTAAAAAACTTAGCACGTCTATATTGTCCAATGTCTACTAGAACTTCTCCATACACATAACCTGCAATAAAATATTGAAATTCTAAACGTGCAGCATGCCCTGCCCATTTTTGCAAATGAGGATAGTAAACACTGTCTTCGTTGTTTAAAAAAGTTTCTAATAATTGTTCATAAAAATCTTTTTGCACAATGCCGTGGGTTTTCTCTAGGTATCTACTAACAAGATGTGTAAACCCATTTGCTTCTAGTTTGTTTGTAAGCCAAGTCCACAGCCACACACGACTCATGGTTTGTTCATCCATTGTGCGTGTAGCAACAACCATGTCTTGCCATTCGTCAACATAGTTACTGAAATAACTTTTGACTGTTTTGGTTACTAGACCATATTGTTTTTTATAAGCTGGATCATTCATTTCACTGTTTTGAAGCAGTGCAAGTGGATAACTTTCCACAATAAAATCATCTTTTAACAGTTGACATATTCCTGTTTTCCAACTGTCATATGTTTCCTCAGGTAATCCTACAATCATTTCTGTGTTAACATTAATACCCATGTTGCGAGCATCAATTACAATGTTATCTAACTGATCACCATTCAAGTTTGTGCGTTTGATCGCTGTGAGTACATCTGGATTCATGCTTTGTAAACTAGCAGTAAAGCGGCGCATCATTCCAGCCTTGAGTAATTTACTTGCCATACGCACAGTTGTATCGTTGTTGTTTTTGTTCCAGTTTGTATCAAAAATTTGTGGAAAGCCATATTTTTCTTTGGTTGCAATAAGCATGTCTACAATAGCCATGTCTCGGTCTTTGAATATACCAAAATTAGCGTCTGTGTTGTTTACATATTCAATTTTATTATCAGCAAACCATTTGACTTCTGCTTCAATACGACTTATATCAAACTTTTTAACTTTGCCAAATGTAGTGCCGCCCCAGTCGCAAAATGTGCATTTAAAAGGACAACCTCTGTTGGTTTCAATTATACCATTCAATACCATTTTGCCACTGCGCACATATTTTTCTACAATGTCATCGAATAATCCGCTGAGATAAGGACTTGGAACTTCACTTAGATCGTTTACTCTTATGCTTTTACCTGTGGTAATTCTTTGTCCGTTGCGATTTATACTAATACCAGGAACATCGTCTGCACGACCTTCACCTAAGAAACTTTTGAGCAAGCCTGTAAAACTTACTTCTCCTTCTTGGTGTATGAGGAAATCAATATAAGGCTTGTCTTCAAAATACAATATATCACTGTTAGGTGCATTTGCGCCACCTACAATAATCTTACATTCGGGCCAACGCTGTTTGACAGCTTGTGCTAATTGTTGATTATAGTTGGTGTTCCATATATAACTGCTTAGTCCTAGTACAGCAGGATCTTCCATTCTATCAATGATATCTTCAATTGGTTCTTTGATAAACAGCAATTCTTTGAGTTGATAATTTGCATTTATGATAATATCATTGTTAGCATAGCACCAAACTACACCCACACTGTAAGGGAAATAATAATACTTACTGCCTGGAAGTTCCAAGCTCATCTGACTTAGATAAACGTTTTTCATAATACTACTTATACAGATTCCAAACTGGATATCTCTGTTTACATAGTTCTATTTGTTGTTGTTTTTTGTCTACATCATGCATACTGTCTATCAAATCTGTTACTAGTTTGTTGTTCCACAGCATCCATCTGTCAATTACTTTCCAACTTACGTCTAGTATTGTTACACTTTTGTCAACAAAACATTGATCGAAATTTAAAATCTCTACATCATCAGCTACCTTTTGAGTCAATAACTCGTTTGCAGTAGTTTCACAATCCGTAGGACTAAAGTTATAAACACTAACTTCACTTTCATTGTAAACTTTTTCCAATAGATGTATAACAAAATCGTCCCACAGTCTTTGCCAATTGTCACTGTATGGCTGATTTAATATATATACATAATACATATGACACAGTGCATAGTGCCACTCTCCGTTGTCGTCACCTTTTAATTGTTGCAGTCTTTGATTTGCTGCTCTGGAATGATTTCTCATTTTAGCAATGTCCCTGGCATCTACTCTTTTAAAAGGTTGCTCCCAAGCGTAGTGCAACAAAACTCTTGCTACAGCTTCTGTTGTGTTTACATTCCATAATCTTTTAAGCAAGTGTATTGTCATACATACTTTTGAGTTTTCAATAATATATACTTTTTTGGTTCTACAGTTGTTGTCTTGTAGCCACTTTGCACATTGCGCATTGTGATTAGCCCACATGAACTGTTTATTAGTGATAGCACTATGTCTATGACAGTAGTGTGGATTAACGTACCATTCGTTGTTTTCTACACCGCGCCTTCCCCAACTACTGATATTTCTTTGTATCAATATCATTGATGCTAAAAAGTTGCCTCCTGCACCCGGAGGAAAACATATTCCGAGGTCAAATGTATGATTCATACACATATTTATAAAGTTAGTACATAATAAATACTATGATGAAAACACTTATATTTGATTTAGACGGCACATTGGTAGATTGCAAAAAACTTCACCAAGTAGGATTTCGATGGGCTGTACATCAACAAGCTCCTGGAGCTAATTTTACCAATGAAGAAGTCGAAGGGTTTCCAACAACTGAAAAAATAAAAATATTGCAAAAAAAAGGAATACCTGTTACAATAACAGTGGATGAACTTAAAAAAGAACACACTAGAGCTCATCTACATGAATACATAACATATAACGACACGCTCTCTAGGCATTTTGATAGATTGTACCACAATTATAAACTTTGTTTAGCAAGTAACAGTCGAAGTGAATTTGTGTTTAAGTGTTTAAATATATTGCAATTATGGCAATTTGAATGTGTGTTTAGTAGAGATTATGGACCAAGTAAACCTGACCCTTGGATGTACAATCAGTGTATAGAAATATGCAATAGTACGCCTGAGCAAACAACTATCTTTGAAGACAGCGAAGTTGGTATACAAGGAGCTCAACAAACAGGAGCTCAGGTTATAGCTGTAAAAGACAGTTTAGATTTGATAGAGAAGTTAAATGAGTTTTAAATTAATAATGCCAATGGCTGGTAACGGATCAAGATTTAGCGAACAAGGATACACAGTTCCTAAACCTTTAATCGATGTAGAAGGCAAGCCTATGTTTGTGCGAGCAATTGAATGTTTAAATTTAAAATTCGATGATTATATTTTTATAGTTAAACGAGAACATAATTTAACACAAGAAATAGAAAAATATTTTAATGCAACAATTATTGAACTAGATACTACTACTGAAGGTGCTGCCTGTACAGTGCTGACAGCAGATCCTTGCATCAATGATAACGACAGTGTTATGATTTGTAATTGTGATCAAATAATCAAGTGGGATAGTAATTGTTGGCATGCTATGCCTGATAGTGATGGCAGACTACTGGTATTTGATGAACCAACAGCAGATCCTAAATGGAGTTTTGCAGAGTTAGATGAATCTAACAATGTTACAAGAGTAGCTGAAAAAGACCCAATCAGCACATGGGCAACAACAGGGCACTATTATTGGAATCGTTGGTCAACTTACAAAGCTAGTGCGCAATCAATGATTGATGCTGATGATAGAACCAACAATGAATTTTATTTGTGTCCGGTGTACAACCATACACCAGGAACTATAAAGGCGATACCTGTATCTGAAATGCATGGTATTGGTACGCCAGAGGATTTACAAAAATGGCTTTCACGTTCATAGCACATAGAGGAAATATAAAAGGACCCGATCCTGCAAATGAAAATCGATTGGACTACCTTATGCACACTTATACTATGGGATTCGCTATTGAATGTGATTTAATTGGGTATAAAAATGGATTGTATTTTGGACATGATGAACCACAAGAGCTAGCAGACCCAGAATTTTTACGTTGGCCTGATGTGTACTGTCATGCAAAAAATTTAGAAGCAGTAAAATTATTGAGTAGATTACACTGTCATTGGTTTTGGCATCAACAAGATGATATAACACTAACAAGCAAAGGCTATTTGTGGTGTTATCCTGGCAAGTATATAGATACAAACGGTGCAATCTTTTTGGATTTAGAACCAAAAAGAATAGATCCCAGCCAAATGTTGAAATACTCTAGAGTAAGTAGAATTTGTGGAGATTATTACGACCCATGGGAAAAATAATATGGGGCTGGACTGGAATGAGTCATGATGCTAGCCTTGCAGTATTTACAGATGACGGACTAGAATTTGCAGCACATAGTGAACGCTACAGCAGAATCAAGAACGATAAAAACATACATCCGCACTTGTTGAGAGACGCACTCGAATTTGGCAAACCAGATGAGATTTATTTTTACGAAAATCCATGGCTCAAAAAAACACGTCAGCTATACGCAAAACAATACAATCTGTTGACCAAAGAAAGTCCTTGGACACACCTGATGGATCAAACATCACGTGCTACAAGTCCTTTTGTTTTACCAAGTGTACGTTATACCAATCACCATCTTAGTCACGCGGCATACGCATACTATACTGGTCCTTGGGAAGAACGTACTGCAATATTGATTGTAGACAGTATAGGAGAATGGGAAACTGCAAGCATATGGACAGGTGTTAATGGAAAATTAAAAAAACTTTGGAGTCAACGTTACCCTCACAGCATAGGCATTTGGTACAGTGCTATGACACAACGCATAGGACTGAAACCACAAGAACATGAATATATATTGATGGGTATGGCTGCTGTAGGTGATCCTGACAGGTTGTATGACAGCATACGTAATGATTTTTTTGAAAGCTATCCAAGTCACCGATCTCCCAACTTTAAATTTAAACGCAATTGTCACAGAGGATGTATGGATTGGAGACCAGCATTGAATACACCTCAGGACTATGCAGACATAGCCGCAGCTGTTCAGAAAATTTATGAAGAAATATTTGTGGAACTAGTGCGCAGTGCATATTTTTTGACAGATGGTAAGTATGACAGTATAATAATTGCTGGAGGTTGCGCATTAAACTGTGTAGCAAATCCACTAGCTGAATTATTTTTTCCCAATGTGCATGTACCAGCAAATCCAGGAGATGCTGGCAGTGCAATAGGTTGTGTATTAGCACACAAAAAACAATTTATGTACATGGAACATGCGTTCACTGGACATGATATAAAAGGAGAATATCCTGTTGAAAAATTACTTGAACAATTACACACAAAAGGAATTGCCGCAGTGGCAGCAGGTAGGGCTGAGTTTGGGCCTCGGGCTCTTGGCAACCGTAGTATTCTTGCTGATCCCCGTGGAGATGATGTTAAGGACACTGTAAACAAAATTAAACGCAGAGAAGCATTTAGACCATTTGCTCCTGTGATATTAGAAGAACATGCCAACAACTACTTTGATGGCAAAATGGGAGACTTTATGCAATACGTAGCACGATGTCGAAACCCAAAAAAATTTCCTGCTATTGTACACTATGACGATACCAGTAGAGTGCAAACTGTGCCAGCTGGCAGTGAGCATGGAATTAGAAAACTATTGGAACGTTGGTACGCTGAAACAGGATGTCCGATGTTGTTGAACACTAGCCTCAATGTTCGAGGTGAACCAATGGTAAACACACGTGAAGATGCACTGCGTTGGAAAGATCATTATGAAATGTCAGTGTGTTTGCCTGCACTTTCTGTAGATGATAAATTAGAAGAGCTACGTAAAAGAGATCCCTTTATATACGAATAACGGAAATTGATATGTCTACCTTAACAATATTTGGATGCAGTCACAGTAATAATGGCCCTAGTCCAACTTATGCTGATATTTTAGAAGTAGACGGATTTAAAGTTAAAAATTTTGCACACCCAGGACGCGGTAATGAATATATCTTAGCAAAACTAATTCAATATTTAAGAATTGCAGACATTATGCCAATTACAGATAATGATCGTCAAATTATAGTACAACTTACATATGCGGACAGATTAGGCGAAATTTGGAACGACGAATGGGACAACATTGGTCCCTTTTATACCAAAAGTAAGACAAAGAATTATTACAATTTACATTATCATGATGAAGAAATTACGCAAGAATCACAAAAAAAGATTCGAGAAAAAGTTACTGAAGAGTATATGAGAGAGAAATATACCAATATACAATATTGCATATACAGTTTATTCAAACTGCACAACATTAGAAATTTTCACATTATGGCAGCTGAACATCAGCTGCCAGAGCGTTGTTTTCAACTTATACCTGAATTAAAACAAAATTATGTAAATGCATATGTAGGGATGAATCCAAATCCAAAATATAAAATTAATATAATACCAGCTGACCAAAATGTTGATCGTATTAGATTTGATCGTCACATGGATATAGATCAACATACCTTTCTTGCAAAAAAACTAAACAAAAGAATACGGAGCAATACACTTAGTGAAAATACACTAAAATATCTAGCAGAAGTAGAGGAGTTTATTGCAAATTTTCCATGCATTGAAACAAGAGAACAATACAAAAGATGTATAGACGAAGCTAGGTTAATCAAAGAGAAATACCTAAACAATAACAAAAAACCAATGAAAAAACTGGATCCGTTCATATATGAATAAGTACGTATTTAATGATAAATAAAATTAATAAACATATGAGGCTACAATGTTAGAAGCTATTGCAATACTTTTTGCAGGAATATTATATGGATTAATTATAGGAATTATTCCAAGTGCCGGAGCAAGTACAGGACTGATAGCACTGTTTGGATTTATTAGCTATTTTGCTTATGATCCTTATTTAGGTGTAATTTTTTTAATGGCAGTTGTTGCCGCTAGTACAACTGGAGATAGTTTTACAGCAATATTATTGGGTATACCGGGTGCTAACAGTGCCGCGGCTACTATGGTAGATGGTTTTCCACTTGCACAACGTGGCAGGGCAGGCTATGCAATTAGTGCGGCAGTAACAACTTCAACTGTCAATGGTTTGATTTGGGGTTGTTTGGTATTTTTACTACTGCCTTGGTATACCAATCTTATATACATATTTGGTGTTCCTGAACTGTGGGCATTTACATTACTAGCCCTAGCGACTGTAGGATTTTTAAGTAATCAGTATTGGTTACGTAGTATATTAGCTATTGCATTTGGAATCTTTATAGGAATGGTGGGGGTTAACCCTGACAATAATGAAGCAAGATTAGGTGCACAATATTGGTTCTACTTGGAAGATGGCATACAGATTATGGCAGTCGCTGCAGGATTATTTGCTATACCAGAACTTACTAGAGGATTGTTTTTAAAACACAGTACTGCTGATAGTAAAATTAGAGAGGGTGAATTATGGGCAGGTATCAAAGCAAGTTGGGATAATAGATGGCTTGCGTTGCGTGGAGGATTCATTGGTGCATTTATTGGATTACTTCCAGGACTTGGTGGACAGATGGCAGACTGGATGGCATATGGTCAAGCAGTAGCCGCTAATCCAAAAGAAAAGTTTGGTAATGGTAATATCAAAGGCGTAATTGGTCCGGAAGGTGCGAATAATGCACAAAAAGCAACAAGCATGATTACAACTGTAATATTTGGAATACCCGGAGCAAAATTTGCCGCTATACTTATGAGTTTGTTTATGTATCTAAACATAGAATTAGGTACGCCTGATATAGCAGATGACACTCAGTTGTTCACAGCAATGACATTTGGTTTTTTAGGAGCCACAGTAATTGTTGGACTAATTTGTATGGTATTGATTAAGCCAATTAGTAGGCTAGCCGCAGTGCCTTACAAATATTATTTTCCGGTACTACTTGCATTGATAATTTTTACTTCAATGCAGTACACAGGCGGATGGGAAGACTTGGCAATGTTAGCAATATTTTCTTGTATTGGATTTGCTATGCGACATTTTAAGTTTAGCAGACCCGCATGTTTAATCGGATATATACTTGCAGAAAAAGTTGAAGGACTTACACTGCAAATCACAGGTCTCTATACTATAGACACATTGGTCACTAGACCAATATTCATGACACTGATAGCAATTACTATTGGTGTGTTTTTATACAGCATACTTAGAAAAGGAAGGATTGACTATGCGTAAATTTTTATTCACACTAGTAGCATTACTAGGATTTACAACATCAGCACTGGCTGATTATACAATGATCGTACCTCAAAAACCTGGTGGTGGTACAAGTCAGTGGGCACAAATTGTTGCTACTGAAATGGAAAAATATTTGGATGGCGAAAAGGTCATTCTTAAGCACATTCGTGGTGCAAGAGATATTCCAGGCTTCAACAAGTTCCATAACGAACTTAGATTTGACGATAATGTAATTATGGTCAGCAACGGGGGAAACGGTATTAGTTTTTTAAATGAAGCAGTAGACTACAATTATAAAGATTATGACAGTATTGGTCTAATGAATCTAAATATCATCACTGCTGTTTTTGGCGACCACGACCCATACGGCGATACACCGACTTCATTTAGCGGTGGTGGCGGTAAGATTCCTGAGGGAATTGCAATGACACTACTAAAGTGTGGTAACTTGCCAACTGTTGAAGCATACATTTCTTGCTTCAAAGAAAAAGTAAATTGGATTAAAGGTATGAAAGGTAATGAAAGACGTCTTGCATTCAAGCGTGGCGAATTACATGGTACTAGAGAAAATCCTGCAAGTTTCAAAAAACACGTACAGCCAGTTATTGATAAAGGTCAGGCAAGACTTTGGTTCCATCACGGTATCCTACAGCCTGACGGTTCACATGCTGATGATCCAAACTATCCAGGAATTCAAATGGAAAAATTGTTTGTTGAGCTTCACGGTGAAAAACCAGATAGCATTTTATATGATGCATATAAACTTGCTAAATCATTCCGTGATGGATTACAAAAATGTCTTTGGATTAACAAAGGTAATCCAAACAGAGCAAAACTTATTGCCGCTTTAGAAAAAGTAGCAAGCAATGCTGATTCAATTGCCATTATTGAAAAGAAAGTTGGCAAGTATGAATGGTTAATGGGTGATGCAGGTAATGCACAAGTTGATACACTAATGACATTTGTAACATCTGATGCATTAAAAACGTTAGTGCAATTCAACACTGAAGCATTCGGCATCAAAGCAGTTTACAAGGAAGACTTGGTTAAATGACAAACATACTAGTAATTACTGGCCCACAAGGCACAGGCAATCACTTTTTTTCTAAAATCCTATCCATGCACTCAGATGTGCATGGGTGGGATCAACTACTTAGAGAATATTGGATCAATCACGACAATGCTCCTTATAAAGATATATGGAACGATCCTAAAGCAGTTGACGATTATGATTGGACCGAACATAAAAATTATGTTCTCAGTGTTAGTGGACCTTACGTAGAAAAAATCGACGGAACTAGGCATACAATTTATCCAAAATATAGTGAAGTACTAGAACGTTTAAGTAAACATGGCACAGTACAAGTAGGAATCATTGGCAGAGACCAAAATATTACTGCACAGAACCAATTACGTAAACGTGGTGTAGAAAGTTTACACAACTATCTTAATAAGATAGAAGATTTACTTGCATGGGATCATACCTTTTTAAGTGTAGAACTAGCATATCTTTTTAGACATCAGTATATTAAAAGTCTTGATAAAACACTTATTATTCCTGTTGACTATTCAAATGAAAAACTGCATTATATCTTGAACAAAGACCCCAATGCTAAGTATGTAAAATATGTAGATCACAGTTGGTTAGATAAACGCAAAGACAAGACCACTGGACTATTAAATGACGGTAGTGTACCTCATGCAGAATATGAAACTAGGTAACATATTTCGATGGCTATGGAAACAATTGAATCGTACGCCTGCTTACTGGACAAAAGATGATACTTGATGGTAGTCTATATTAAATACGCTAGTGCAGTGACTATTCTTATTGCAATGGTGCTACACACACAAGGTATTACACCTTGGAATAGTATAGCACAACTGCTAGGCGCCGGCGGTTGGATATACGTTGGTTATAAATGGAATGAAAAGGCAATTATGCTAAACTTTGTTCCACAATTCTTTATAATCATACCAATATTAATATGGATGTATATATGAAACCTTTTATTAAAAAAACATTAGATAGTCCAGACAACTATGCTAGTAGTTGGGATTGGACAGTAGCACACAGTGACTATCATTTTGATGATACTATACAAGACAAACCTGGTGATTGGTTTGAGGTAATAGGTAGATTCGAAGGTGATTGGAGAGAAGAACGTGACAGACTTGTACAGGCAACACATCCTGTAAACTGGGCAACACGTAAACATTTTGCACAAAAGCGTAAAGATCCTGAAATGCTGTCACAAGAAGAATATGATATTCAACGAGCAGGGGGTGATCCCAAGGGATTGATGCTTACAAATAAAAACAGTTTCGCAGATTGGTCTGACTATCCTACATTGTACAAAATGATGGATTATTTTAAACTTACAAGTGACGGTGTTAGTTTGGTAAAGTGGCAAGCACACATACAAATGACTGGTCAAATGTTCAACATGCACATTGACAAACTGTGGGACAGATGTCCAGACGACCCCGAGCGTATTGTACGTATTACTATTATGTTAGATGATTGGCAACCAGGACACTTTTACATGTATGGTAATTGTATGTATGATAAATGGCGTGCCGGTGATGTGCATGTATTTGATTGGAGCAATGTACCTCATTGTACAGCCAATGCAAGTAGTCACCCCAGAGCAGTATTACAAATGACTGGACTTAAAACAGAACGTACACAAGAGTTGTTGGACAATGCAGATCCTAACAACATTTTTACAATTTGAGGTTAAAAGAATCTTATGAAATATATTTTTGTAGCAGGAGCTCCTGGCAGTCACTGGAGTAGTGTAGCAAGAACTATCTACAGTAGTAGTAAAATAGATAACAGTGATAGCAATAACAGTTATATGCGACCAGGTGAAACAGTGCCTATGCATATCGGATCCTATTGGGATCCAGGAATGGAGCAAGGCACAACATTTGATAAATTTGATAGCATATCAGTTGCTGATGCTGAAGAAGAATTTAACACTCCATTTGCAAAAGATAACAATCTTACACGTATTATTAAAAGTCATCAGTTTTGTAAGTATCTAAATTATATCAGAGATACTTGGACTTTTTGTCCTATTGTGCTTGTTTACTATAAAAATGATAAAGCAACAGAAGACTGGTGGTACGAAGCTGGAGGTTGGGATATCAGTTATCCTAATTATGAATGGTATCGAGATCGTATGAAAGAAGAAATTGCTGTGCAAAATGCAGGAGTTTTAGATTTTGTTAAAAATAATAAATGTGTAAAAGTCAAAGATAGTGTAGAATTGGGTGAAGTGTTACACTTGGATGACTTAGAACATAAAGATTTTGCAGGCAGAGAAATTGATGTTTATGTACATATGCCACATTTAATAGATTACTTTGGAAAAAATTGGCAAGGCAAGTTACAAAAATATCAATACAGTGGTATGTCATTGCTTCGTAAAATTGACCAAGATGCAAAAGTATTAGATATTGGTTGTGGAGCAAATTGGTTTAAAAAACATTTTAACAATCTAATAGGTATTGACCCTGCAAATAAAAGAGCAGACTATGTGGTGGCACTAGAAGAATTTAAAACAGATGAACAGTTTGATGCAGTATTGTGTTTAGGAAGTTTAAACTTTGGTCCATATGAAACTGTCTATAATCAAGTTAAAAGAGCAGTTGAACTTACAAAGGTAGGTGGTACAATTTATTGGAGATGTAATCCTGGCTTACACGATCATCCACACAAGGGAATGGAAGATATAGATTTCTTTGAATGGAGTTTTGAACTACATGAAAAATGGACTAGACAACTTAACTGTGATCTGTTACAATGTACTTGGGATACTGACAATAGAATCTATGCTGAGTGGAGAAAAAATTAATGTTGGATGTAGTACAAATAAGCTACCACGAACCGTATGCTGATGAAAATTTTGAAATACTTAAACTGTTTGCACCACAAGCAAAACGAGTACAAGGGGTTAAAGGTATTTTTGCAGCACACAAAGCAGCGGCTAAAATAGCTGAGACCAATAACTTTTATGTTGTAGATGCAGATGCTATTATCAGTGAAAAATTTACATTTGATTACAAACCCAAGCAGATTGAAAAGTATCCAGATATTTTGGAAACAGAATGCATACACGTTTGGCGCAGTGTAAATCCAGTAAATGATTTGATTTACGGATACGGCGGTGTGAAACTATTTCCTAGAAAGAGTTTACTTAAAGCCAAAGAATGGATAGTGGACATGACCACCACACTAGGTTGTCCTTTTAGCGCACAAATGGAAATCAGTAATGTCACCGGATTTAATGTTACTCCGTTTGATACATGGAAAAGTGCGTTTAGAGAATGTGCTAAACTAAGCAGTAGTATTATTCCCAATGGAGATAACTTTGACAATGAACATAGATTAAATGTATGGTGTAGCAGAGGTTCTGGTAAACGTTTTGGAAATTTTTGTATTATGGGTGCAAATCAAGGCAGAGATTTTGGCGAACACTATAGAAACAACTTAAAAGCACTTAAAAAGATCAATGACTTTGCTTGGTTACGAGAAAAATTCGAACAGGTAAAAGATGATATTAATTGAAGAACTATTAGATAGATACACAATACTTTATCCAGATAACGAAGATCTTAAAGACTTTAGACGTTGTGTTGTAGACCAAGACTTCAGTAGTATATTTAGACTGTGTGGCGAAGAACATGAAGAACTTCGCAAAGCAGTAATGGAAAAAAACATACACAGTATATTTAGAATATTAGGCGACGATTGGGACGAACTACGCAAAGCAGTTGTTGAACAAAATCTGTGGAGTATTTTTAGACTGGTAGAAGAAGGTATAATGCTTAATAGTGCAGGCATTAATACCAGTGACTGGACAGAAGAAAAATTACATTTGCGCAAAGCTATTTGTAATGAGAATATCTTCAGTTTGTTCAAAGTAATTAAAAACGAAGATCTACGCAAAAGCACCACACACAAAGATACATTTGCTATTTTTAGAATGTTAGAAAAACTAGCTGACACAAACTTTACTCAAAGTTTTAAAAGTTTAATGGTGAATAAAATTGCATATGAAAGTGATTGTTTTAGCAGAGGACAATTGCACAGTAAACTTTGGTTAGTCAGAGAACTTGAAAAAATTCAAAAACCTTTGGGCACAGTGTTTTTATGTGCAGGTTGGTATGCTACACTGAGTACCATGTTATTTGAAAGCAAACTTGACATTGACAAAGTTCGCAGTTTTGATATAGATGAAAGCACAGTAGATATTGCACAAAAGTTTAACAGCAAGTGGTACGAAGACAATTGGAAATTTAAAGCTCTTGTTGCAGATATTATGACTATAGATTATAACTTGTATCACTGGCAACATTGGAGCAATAAAAATAATCGTATGAGCAAGACTATTGTAGACAAACCTGATACTATTATCAATACCAGCTGTGAACATATTGCAGACTTTGATAAATGGTTTGACAAGTTACCTGATGACAAAATGCTTGTGTTGCAAAGCAATAACTTTTATGAAGTTGATGAGCATGTAAATTGCAGTTCAAGTCTACAAGAATTCAGCGACAGTGCTCCTATGTACCAAACATACTACGAGGGAGAATTAAAATTACCCAAGTACACAAGGTATATGAAAATTGGATATAAATGATCTAACGCTTAGACAGTTGCAAAAAGAAGCGGCTCGGGCTCTCACAGCAATGGAAGCTACCAACAATAATATACATCAGTTCAACAAAAAAGCACATCACAACAGTCAACTATGGTACAAAGCTGTCATTGAATGGTATGTAAATACACATGGAGGATTGCCCAGTGAAGTGGGTCCTGGTAAAGACATAGAACTGATATATGATGTATAACTACGATGATATTGAGGCAGTACATTTAGAAATAACACAAAAATGTCAAGCCGCATGTCCAATGTGTGACCGTAATGAAAATGGCGGTGTAGACAATCGACATATTACTAATGCTGAACTAACCTTGGCAGATTGTAAAAAAATCTTTCCTCCAGAGTTTATCAAACAATTAAAAACAATGTACATGTGTGGTAATTTAGGTGATCCTATTGTAGCCAAAGACACACTTGATATCTTTCGTTACTTCAGGGAACATAATTCTCACATGTGGCTGAGCATGAATACAAATGCAGGAGCTAAGAGTGCTGAATGGTGGCGTGAACTTGCTGGTGTATTTGGACGCATGGGTGCAGTAATTTTTAGTGTTGATGGCTTGCGTGACACAAATCATTTGTACAGACAAAATGTTAATTGGGATAATGTCGAACGCAACATGCGAGCTTTTATTGATGCTGGTGGTAGAGCACGTTGGGACTACATTATATTTGGACACAATGAACATCAGGTTGAAGAAGCTGAAGAACTTGCTGAAGCGTGGGGTGTAGAACGCTTTCAAAAAAAGAAAAGCGGAAGATTTTTTACTGCACAAAGCAAACAAAAAGATGTACATCAAGCACGTAATAGAAAAGGTGAACAAACACAAGCTATTGCAAAGCCAACCAAGATAGAAAATCAAAATCTTGCATTGCTAAAACAAAAAGAAATTGAAAAAACATATGGCTCAATGAAAGATTACTACAATACTTGTGGGATAAAATGCAAGGTAGCTGAAGAAAAAAACATTTTTGTAACAGCAGAAGGATTGCTTTTGCCTTGCTGTTGGACTGCTGGTCGTATGTACAAATGGTGGCACAAAGATTATCGTGTGGAACAAATTTGGGACTTTATCGATCGTGCTGGTGGTAAGCAAGCAATCAATGTGATTGATAATACTATTGAGCAAGTTATGAGACCAGGTGGTATACTCAGTGATATAGAAAATAGTTGGCGTATTGAAGGTATACAAAATGGTAAATTGGGTGTTTGTGCTATGAAGTGCGGTGATAAATTTGACCCGTTTGGAGCACAATTTGTATAGCGTTACACCAGTTTTTGAACATAAGTATCTTACTTGGGAATGTACAACATGGTGTAACTATGCATGCACTTATTGTCCACCAGAATGTCACAGTGGCAAATATCGTTGGCCCAATGAACAACAAACAGAAAATTTAATACAATACATTAAAGAATTTCGACAAGACAAAACTCTTGTGCTGGATATTATGGGAGGCGAACCTACATTATGGCCAGGCTTTAGAAATTTTTGTAACTATGTTGGTGAATTCAGTGTAATTACTTTTAGCAGTAACGGAAGCAGGACTGCTAGATGGTGGCGTAAGTTCGAAGCACCCATTGGACATTTGTTGTTTAGCTTCCATCCAGAAAATGCTGATATTGACCACTATGTTGAGATGCTCAATGAAATACATAACAAGTATAAAGTCACTGTGCTGATACTGTATCATCCAGAATATAAAAGCTATTGTCAACAAGTATTCGACAGACTTACACAAGGTGATTTAAACATTGGTGTGAGTATGAAACGTATATGGGGGCAAGAATACACAAGCGAGGAAGAACAAGAGCTAAAACAAACCAAATGGATTGGCGGCAAGTCAATGGACTCTCGGCTTTGGATTGATATGAAAGTAGACGGACAAATAGTGAACAAAGATCATTTTTTAAAAGAAGAAAGAAATAAATTTTTAGGTTGGGAATGTAATCTAGGTGAAAACTATAGATATATTAGAGCTGATGGTTCAGTTTGGGGAGCTTCTTGTAAAGTTGGTTGGAGCCTAGGAAATGTATATGATGATCAAATTATAGCACAACCTAGACCTATTGTTTGTGGTGTTGAACGTTGTGATTGTCTAGTTGATATTACATTAAATAGCAAGAGGAAAATTTAATGGAATATGATTACGCTAGAATAGATTTAAACAAAACCAATTACAACATTATGGAACGCAGTGAATTTAGAGTATTGAATGAATGGACTTTTGCAGATCTAAATCGAATATACACACAATATTGCACACACAAAAAATTTAAAAGTGTAATGCCTATATTCTATGAGGATTACAAAGACAATCAAATGTTAGGTTACTTTCACAATGATCAATTAGTAGCTTGGAGCATGATAATGTTGTATCCAAGTCAGCAAAGCGTCTGTGCAGAACAGTTTGCTTGGAATTATGAAACTCCTAGTTTAAGATTGGGTATACGCAGTTTACAAAGTGAGTGTGCTTTTTATAAAAAGCAAGGTTATAATTATTTGTACATACACGGTGCAGATGATTACAAAAAGGACTTTGATGGATTTGAAATACTAGGACCTGTCAACAGTCACTGACTTT
>Ga0163109_10000782_pt1 | contig 25285 bp, 25 predicted proteins | sample CRUFie1St13metaG_FD_108704 | JGI IMG/M metagenome (GOLD analysis project Ga0163109, IMG submission 108704) | Marine microbial communities from the Costa Rica Dome - CRUD Field 142mm St13 metaG | ecosystem: Environmental > Aquatic > Marine > Oceanic > Photic zone | place: Costa Rica: the Eastern... | reverse complement strand
CTTGGAATGATGGCGTTATCCGGTCTATCAATCGTAGTTCTTCTTGCATCTTGCCTTCCTCCAATAATCAAGTACTGGGGGAACCTTCAGTTTGCAGAGCATTGAGAAGATTTGCGACCGCAACTCCCTCGACCCCTCCGCCTTATTACTGAAAATTACAACCATACCTTTGAGCAACCGACGTGATTTTTCGCAACCTGCGCCTATATCTACATGGCAGCTCAAACGGATGCGCTTCATGTCGGCTTGGCTTGGGCCTTCGTTAGCCTACGACTCCTTCACACTATCACTCAAGTGACAGTCAACAATGTAACGCTGAGAGTTATCTGCTTTGCAACTTCCAGCGCGTGTTTGGTCGTTATGATCTTCAGGGAGGCTCTAAAGTTTGCTTAGTCCTCCTAGGGAGGAAACTCTGGATTTCCGCACAAGCCTATATATCTGCCTAGGGAGTATGGTGATATGACTACCCTGATAAATCTCAGGCTTTCTCAGCTTGCTTCATTAAGATAGCTGTAAGGGGGCTTTTTTGGGGGCCCTTTGGGCATCGGCTTCTTTGTGAATATGTTTTTAATATGGTCTCAGGTAACTATTCGGTGGTTGGTGGGCCCACCAAATCATCCATTCGAGGCATATGTCGATTTCGGATAAATCGTCCCGGGCCTGTTTGCATCGTGCTCGCGAGTTAGTTAGCCCGCGTCGTCTCCAAGCTTTGACCGCCTTCGTGCGTATAGACCGACTAAAAAACACCACAATGTGATCCAGCTCAAATAAATGGCAATGTCGCCAATTGGATTCTGCGCAAATGTCAGAAAAGCGCTTCGAGCAAGGATCCAACAGCCCCAAAACGTTACGAGTTTTGGCAAATGGCGCAAACCTAAAAAGCGCCAGGCCAGTGTGCCGGTTATAGCAAAAGTCATTAGCTGCGCCAGCGGCACGGTAAAAATAAAGAAAATATCTCCGGTAAGGTCCCAGCTGGCAGGGATGTACTCCACCAACACGCGGATAAACATAATATCCTCTAGCAAGCCGTGGGCGAGACCCAGCAAGATAATGCCTACCCAACTCAGAATGACTTTGAATTTGCTCATAAAAGGCCCTGTAAGGTACTGCAGATTTCGGCGATCTATCGACTATTCATTATGGCTGTGACATCCGCCAGTACCTCTGACCAATCTGCCCGGGATCGGTAGCCTTTCTCTGCCCATTTGCCGAGGATTTCTCCCTCTGGAGAAATAAGAACTACACCGGGGTAGGGAATACCGTAGCCGAATGTGCCCGGGCCGTATTCTTGATTGCGGATACCCCAGGCGTCTACATGCTGACGATCTACATCTTTTAGAACGGGAAAGTCGATGTCCCATTTGTCATCAAATGCTTCGATGATTTCCGGCTTGTCGTAGGTCATCCCACCGACGCTAACGCCGAGTGCTGCGAATTGGTCTCTCATATCATTCAGTTTCACGAACTGACGAATGCAGAAGGGTCACCAATCAACCGATCGATTGAATACAAATAACAGGCCTTGAGAGCCACTAAGACTGGCTAAATTCTGTTGGTTACCGTCTTGGTCTAGGGCTGACAACATCGGCGCCGTTGAGCCGATACTCGGCCCCCATGCGTCTGCGTATTCCGAGTCCGCGTAGGTAAGTTGGCTGGATATGACCAAGGTGAACGCGATTAACGAGCGACGCAAAGTGCACAGCCAGTGAGTTTGTCCTAGTTTCATTAGTGTCTCCTAAAATACTGGATGGACGAAAAACACATCAACGGTGCACTTTTATTACAGTTACATTTTTAGGTCAATTGCAGTCAGGTGCGGGTTATATCAATAACAGCATAATTGCGAGCAGCGTGGCGCCGAAAGCGATGTCTAATTGCCACGCATATTGCTGCAAACGAATTTGCACCATCGGCAGCGACACCAGTGTTGCTATGGCGCAATACCACAGTGCGTCGATGGCTCCGGCTAGGCTGGCCATGGCGGTGCGCGTGTACAGGCTGAGATCGGGGAGCAGAAACTGGCTAAAAATTGCGAAGAAAAATATCGCGATTTTCGGATTGAAAAAAACGATTAGGAATCCCTCGGTGGCCAAACTCGTGCGGCTCTTCGGAGTCAGGGAATGGGTATCCGTCGCCGCCTTCGCGCTGCGGTTGCGCCAGCCCCCCCAAAGCATAGTTAGACCTAGGTAGCCGAGAAAGCCTAGACCGATGATTTGTAGCCCGCGAAAAATCTGCGGGAACTCGCTTTGTAGGGTAGTGGCACCCAGGGCTACTGCGCCGGCATAAAACAAGATGCCGATGCCGTGACTGATGCCGACTATTAGTCCGGCCTGGCGCCCGAATTGCAAGGCGCGTTGCATCACCAAGGCAAGGCTAGCGCCGGGACTGGCGGCGCCAGCCAACAAGGTCAGTGACAGCAGCAGCCAGTCCGTAGCAGACATGGTAGCGGTTAGCTCCGCATGAATCGGCTTACGTAATCCGCCAAGTCGCCGACGTTTATACGCTCTTGTGCCATGGTGTCGCGATTGCGCACGGTAACGGTGTCGTCTTCTTCAATGGTCTGAAAATCCACGGTCACGCACAGTGGTGTGCCTACCTCGTCATGGCGGCGATAACCTTTACCGATATTGCCGGTGTCCTCGTAAAAGATGCGGCCTATGCCCAAGCTCATTAAATCGTTCTTAATGGCTTTGGCCTTGGCGACGATGCCCTCGTGGTTGCGTTTTAACGGCAAGATCGCCACCTTGATCGGTGCCAGGTGCGGTTTGAACGCCATGACCGTACGTTCGGAGCCGTTTTCTAGAGTTTCAACCGTATACGCCTCGTTCATAATCGCCAGCACACCGCGGTCGACACCAGCAGATGGTTCGATCACGTAAGGCACTGTCCAGCCCTTACCCTGTAGATCTTGAATCGCCAGCTTGGCATTGGAGTCAGAATTTGGGGCCACCGTTGCGTTGATATCAAAGTCTCCCTGATTCTTGGTGTGGGAACCCAGATCAAAGTCGGTACGGTTGGCAATACCCTCAAGTTCCTCCACGCCATGGGGGAAGCGGTACATCAAATCCACAGTAGCCTTACTGTAGTGGGCGAGTTCATCACTGGGTACGTGGTATAGCTCTATGGTGTCACGTGGTACGCCTTGTTGTGCCCACCACTGCAGGCGCGCTTCCACCCACTGTTCATGCCAGTCGTCGTCCTCGCCGGGGCGCACGAAGAATTCCAGCTCCATTTGCTCGAACTCGCGCACGCGGAAGATGAAGTTGCGGGGGGTGATCTCGTTGCGAAAGGCTTTGCCGATCTGGGCGATACCAAATGGCAGTTTTGGTGAGGTGGAGTCCACCACATTTTTAAAGTTGGTGAAAATGGCTTGAGCTGTTTCTGGACGCAAATACGCGAAATTACCATTTTCGTCTTGCACCGGACCCACTTGGGTTTTAAACATAAGATTAAAGGGGCGTGGCTCGGTGAGGTCGTTGGCTCCACAGCCTGGGCAAATGCCGTCGGTAATGTGGTCTGCGCGCCAGCGACTTTTGCAGCTGCGGCAGTCGACTAAGGGGTCGGTAAAGGTATCCTCGTGGCCGGAATGTTTGAGCGTGGTCGGGTTGGTAAGAATTGCTGCGTCCAGGCCCTCAACGTCGTCGCGCTCGTAGACCATGGCGCGCCACCATGCCGCCTTTAAATTATTTTTTAGCTCGACCCCTAGAGGCCCGTAATCGTAGACGCCTTGGAGGCCGCCATAAATGTCACTGGATTGAAAAATAAATCCTCGACGTTTTGCCAGTGCAACCAATTCGTCCATGGATTGTGCTGTCACAGTAGTGTTCCTTTAAGTCCGTAGTGATGGCTGATGACTCGCTGTGAGCGAGCCGCGGCATAATACCCGAAAACTTAGCTAAGGTTGATGCGCCATTCGACACTGCTAGTAATTGCGCGTGCTTTTTGTTTTGCTTGGCGCGCTAGAACAAGAACTAAAAAGAGGCATGCAGGAGGGATTGTATGGCGAGCACGTTGTTTGATTTAACCGGCAAGGTAGCGTTAATCACTGGCTCAAGTAAGGGTATTGGTCGGGCCATTGCCGAGGAAATGGCTCGGCATGGTGCGCAAGTTGTGATCAGTAGTCGCAAGGCAGATGTTTGTCAGGAAGTGGCGGATGCCATCAATCAAGAGCTGGCTGACGAAGCCGGTGGTGCGACGGTTATTCCAGCGCATATCGGGCGTAAAGAAGATCTCCAAGAGTTGGTCGACAAGACTCGAGCTGCACTCGGTAAAATCGATATCTTGGTGTGTAATGCGGCAGTTAATCCGTATTACGGCTCTATGCGCGACTTGCCTGATGAAGCGTTTGATAAAATTCTCGGCATCAACATCAAGTCGAACCATTGGTTAGCGAACATGGTGCTGCCGGAAATGATCGAACGCAAAGACGGCTCGATTATCATTGTATCCAGTGTTGGTGGTATGAAGGGGAGTCCAGTACTCGGTGCTTACTGCATTTCCAAGGCTGCAGATGTACAAATGGTGCGTAACTTGGCGGTAGAGTATGGGCAGCATAATATTCGAGTGAATAGCATATCCCCTGGTTTGGTGCGTACTGATTTCGCTCGGGCACTTTGGGAAAATCCGGAGATTCTGCAGGCGAGGACCGAAGGCGATCCGTTGCAACGCATTGGAGAGCCGCGTGAAATTGCCGGAGCTGCGGTGTATTTGGCATCGGCTGCAGGCTCTTTTACTACTGGGCAAAATATCGTCGTAGACGGCGGTTCAACGATCACTTAGCCGATTCGGCAGGTTATAGGAAGAAAGATAAATGAATGAACAAACAGCAGCTAAGCGGTGGTGGGCGCAGGCGATACTCATCGGCGGCGTGATTGCGGCGGTGTGTCTGCCGCTGGGCGCCTTAGGCACCAAGGTCGGTTTATGGGCCTTCACTGGCGGGTTTATGTTTTTGGCCGCGGGTGCTGTGCTGGCGACTCTCGCGAGTTTCCTCGGCGTTATTGCTTACATCATCAGCTTGCGTAAGAACCTAGTAGCCGAGCGACCCACGGTGTTGATCGGTATTTTTCTTGGTGTTGTGGTGTTAGGGATCCTTGGCATGCAGTACTCGGCAGCAAGCTCGGTGCCGCCGATTCATAATATTTCTACCGATACGGTAAATCCCCCGCAGTTCGACAAGATTGTTGCTCTTCGCACGGCGGCCAAAGCAAATCCACTGGCCTATAACAGCGCAGAGTTGGCGCCGCAGCAAACTAAAGCCTACCCGTGGGTTAAACCGCTGACGCTGCAGGCGTCTGCTGACGAGGTGGTGGATCGTGCTGAAGCGGTGCTGCGCGATATGGGCTTGGAAATTGTGTCGGTGAATAAGAACGCCGGCTTAGTAGAGGCGACAGCAACTACTTTTTGGTTTGGCTTTAAAGATGATGTGGCAGTGCGCGTTCAACCCGCTGCTGATGGTGGTACGCAGGTTGATGTGCGCAGCATATCTAGGGTAGGTCAGTCGGATTTGGGTGCAAATGCGGCGCGTATTGGCGAAATCCTTAACGGCCTGAGCGGATAAAAACGGGTGCAAGTGATGCCGTCGGTTGTGGCTAAAAAGCCTCGGCGGCATCAGGCAGGCTTGTCATAACGCTGGTCGACAGCGACTACCGCATCGATGAAACTCAGACGATAAGAAATGTAAGCGTTAAAAGCGCAGCAACTCGGTGGAAAGATCCGTGGTGTCGAGTACGCCAATGGCATTCAAGCCCTTCATCATGCCGGCGCATTCACCCGGATTAAAAATCAGCTGTCCTTCGGTCTGTTCACAGCGGTAACGATGGGTGTGGCCGTGTAATGCGATGGCTTGGTTGCTCAGATGGCCGCCGAATTCCAATGGATCGTGCACAACAATAATATCCCGATCGTCCCAACGGAGCTGTAACGGCGGCTCATAGAATTCGAAACCGTAACGCTCGATGGCCGCTTCAAGGCTTGTGCGTTCTTGATCGTTGTTACCAAAAACGCCACTCATGGGTGCGTCGAGTTGGCTAAATACCTCTATGGTTTTGGCTTGGGTGATGTCGCCGGTATGAATCACCCGATCAACCGCGGCCGCGTTAAAAAGCTCAACGATGCGTCGAACGTTTTTTAGGTTGTTGTGCGTATCGCTGACAACACCTATGCGCATATAAAACTCCTGTGTATAGATCGCCCAATAGAAACAAAAACGCCGGCCTAGGCCGGCGTTGCACGGGTTAGCTATAGGTTTAGCTGGCTTTTTCCAAGACATGAATGGCGCAGGCGCTGCCCAAACCAATCACATGAGTCAGACCAATCTTTGCCCCCTCAACCTGACGGCTGCCTGCTTCACCGCGCAGATGGGTGCTGACTTCATAAATGTTTGCGATGCCAGTCGCGCCCAGTGGATGGCCTTTGGACAACAGTCCGCCAGATACGTTGACTGGAATGCGCCCACCCAAGGCGACTTCGCCCTCATCAATCAGCCGGCCGGCCTCGCCATCTTTACAGATGCCGAGATTTTCATAGTGCAAAATTTCTGCCGTAGCAAAGCAATCGTGTAACTCGATCAAATTAATATCGTCTGGTCCGACGCCAGCCATTTCGTAGGCTTCTGCAGCGGCTTTGCGGGTGCAGGAGTTAACATCGGGCATAACCAAGTCGCGTTCCTGCCATGGATCAGAAGCCAACACTGAAGCGCGAACTTTGATTGCGCGGTTCATAAGCCCTAGCTCTCTGGCTTTCTTCTCTGAGCAAATCACTGCAGCGGCAGAACCATCTACGTTGACCGAACACATTAGCTTGGTATTCGGATAGGAAATCATCTCGGCATTCATGACCTCATCCAAAGGCGTTTCGATCTGATACATGGCCTTTGGATTCAAGGTTGAGTGATGATGGTTTTTTACCGATACCTTAGCGAACTGCTCGAAAGTCGTTCCGTATTTGCGCGCGTGCTCCATGCCGGCTTCGGCAAAAACAGCAGGCATGGTGCCGGAACCCAATAAGCCTTCTTTCGGAATGCCGACTTTGGCACCAGCACCGCCGAGTAAGCCTTTGCCCATCTGTTCAACGCCCACTGCCAATACGCAGTCGTAAAGGCCGGCTTTAACTGAAGCCCAGGCCTCGCGAAAGGCGGTAGCGCCGGTGGCGCAGGCGTTGGAAACGTTAACCACCGGCATACCGGTCTGGCCAATTTCCTGCAGCATGCGTTGACCAACCATGCCCGAGGCCTGGCCAAGATTGCCACAGTACAGAGCCTGCATGTCTTGAATCGTGAGGCCGCAGTCGTCGAGTGCCATCAGCGCGGCTTGAGCGCCAATTTGCGGTACGGTTTTGTCCGGGAAACGCCCGAACTTGATCATGTCTACACCAACAATATATGCGTCAGTCATTGTAATTCTCCCTAGGTGATGATTCGCGCTACTGTGCTAGGCCGAAGCAGCGGGTTGAAAAAAGTAAGATAAGTAAGCATTGCCATCGGCATCTTTGCGTCCCAATGCGTCGTCATAGACCACCTCTACAGGCATATCGAAGGCGATATTCTCAGGATCCGGTTCCACATTGATTAGGTTTCCTTTGATAGCAGTGCCGTCGTCGAGATCAACAATGGCGCTGATATAAGGGACTTCGATGCCCGGGAAGGATCGGTAAACGATGGAATATGAATAAAGTTTGCCGGTATTGGGCAACGTTACCGTAGACATTTGATCTCGGGCGCCGCACTTGGAGCAAACATCGCGTTCGCCGAGAAAAGTTGCGCCACAATTGCCGCACTTATGCCCCTCCAGATAGGGGTCTGCGCCCTCTGGAATTTTTAGATACGGTACTGCCGCTAGAGGCTTGTCGCTCATGGTTCCCTCCCAATCTCGTAATGGTTAAAACCCGTCTCCTGGGTTTGTCTTACCCCAATAGTACTACGCGTTTTAGCGGCAAGGTAGGGTGCGAAAAATCCCTTTGGAGCGTGTCTTGTTGCTAGGAAAACAGGCCAACGCCGTGGTTGCATTCGGTTGTTATATAAGAATAATCTAACGGTTATCATTTGTTATATGTGGAGTAAGGAGATGCGTTCGCTAAAAGTAAAAGACTATATGACGAAAAAGTTGGTGACCTTTACCCCTGATATGAATGTCGTTGAGGCCATGACCCAAATCCTCGCCCACAGCATCTCCGGTGCCCCAGTAGTAGACGACAGTGGCAAGCTGGTGGGTATTTTGTCGGAGGTCGATTTAATGTCGGTGGTGATTCAGGACAGTTACTACAACGAACCGCTCGGCATTGTTGCTGACTACATGCAGGTCCCCGTTGATACGGTCGACGGGAATTTAGACATTTATACCTTGGCTGAACGTTTCATCCACGAACACCGACGTCGCTATCCGGTTGTCCACGAAGGTGCGCTGATCGGCCAGATATCCCGCCGTGATGTTTTGGTTGCTGCGGTGGACTATCGCGACCAATAGTCAACACCGGAGCACCCTAGAGGCTTTTGCGGATGAGTTCGTTAACTTGTTTTGGATTGGCCTTGCCGCCGGTGGCCTTCATGACTTGGCCGACTAAAAATCCCAGTACTTTATCCTTACCTGACTTTAGTTCGGCGACTTGATCGGGGTTGGCTTCTAGCACGCCGGATACGATCGCGCTGAGTTCGCCATCATCGTTCATCTGCTTAAGCCCCAATTGCTCGATAAGGGCATCTACATTGGACTCCGTATCGGCTTGGGTCCAGAGAGCTTTGAATAATTCTTTCGCAGTCTTTGACGACAGTGTCTCGTCATCGATGCGTTGTATCAGTTGTCCTAACTGACCCGCGGTGACGGGACTGGCAGCAATCTCTAAATCGGCATTATTAAGGTATGCGCTGAGTTCACCATTCAACCAGTTGGCACTGAGCTTGGGGTTATTGCAAACGCTGACGACAGCTTCGAAGAATTCAGCTCGATCCAAGTCGTTACTTAGGCTTGCGGCGTCGTAGGCCGATAGCCCCATCGCCTCTTGATAGCGCTGACAGCGCGCATCTGGCAACTCAGGCAAGCTGTCGCGCACGGCTTGGACAAAGGCTGAGCTTATATGCAGTGGCAATAGGTCTGGATCCGGGAAGTAGCGGTAATCTTCGCTAAGTTCCTTGCTGCGCATAGAACGGGTTTCATCAGCATCGGCATCGAATAGCCGGGTTTCCCGATGGATGGTGCCGCCCGCTTCTAAGACATCGATCTGGCGCTCAATTTCTAGCTCGATAGCGCGCTCGACAAAGCGAAATGAATTGATGTTTTTGATTTCGGTGCGTTCGCCGAATGCTTCTTGCCCATGGGGGCGAACAGAAACGTTTGCATCGCAGCGCATGCTGCCCTCTGCGAGGTTGCCGTCACAAATACCCAGATATTTCACAAGGCTATGCATTTGACGAAAGTATTCCGCTGCCTCGCTGGCGGAGCGCAAGTCTGGCTCAGAGACAACTTCTAATAATGGGGTGCCGGTGCGATTTAGGTCGATGCCGGTTTGTCCTGGAAACAGGTCATGGACAGATTTCCCGGCATCTTCCTCCAGGTGCGCACGAGTAATGCCGATGACACGCTGACTGCCGTCCGCTAGATCTAATTTGATCTCGCCCTGGCCCACAATTGGTGTCGCAAATTGGCTGATTTGGTAGCCCTTAGGCAGGTCGGGATAAAAATAATTTTTTCGATCGAAGATGGAGTGCAGATTAATCTCTGCACCAATGGCTAAACCGAATTTAACGGCCATCTCAACGGCAGTCTCATTGAGTACCGGTAAGACCCCCGGCAAGCCCAAATCTACCGCGCACGCCTGAGCGTTGGGCTCGGCGCCATAGGTAGTTGCAGCCCCAGAAAAAATTTTGCTCTGGGTGGCTAGTTGTACGTGGATTTCCAATCCAATGACCGCTTCCCAACTCATGCTGCCCACTCCTTGCTTACACGGAATCCGTTGGGTCTTTGCAGGTGCCAATCGCTATGTTTTTGGTACTGAGCGGCCAAGCCGAGTAGTACATCTTCGCGGAAGGCTGGGGCGATCAGCTGCGCTCCCACCGGTAGCCCGTCGACGAACCCGCATGGCATTGAGAGCGCGGGCAGTCCTGCGAGGCTGGTAGGCACTGTGTATAAGTCTTGTTGGTACATGGCAATTGGGTCGTCGCTTAACTGGCCTTGGCTAAATGCCGGTGTTGGACTGGTCGGTGTTAGCAACACATCGACGTTAGCAAAAACATTGTTGAAGTCTTCAGAAATCAGACGCCGAATCTGTTGCGCTTTGATGTAATAAGCATCGAAATAACCCACCGAAAGGGTATATGTACCCGTCAATATGCGGCGTTTGACCTCATCGCCGAAGCCCTCGCTGCGAGATCGCTTATATAGATCCTCGAGGGATTGCGGATTCTCACAGCGATGGCCAAAGCGCACACCGTCGTAACGGGATAGATTAGTCGAGGCTTCGGCGCCGGCAATAACGTAGTAAACCGGAATAGCCGCCTGGGTATGCGGTAGGCTGACATCAACCAGCTCATGTCCCTGCTGGGCAAGTGTTTTCTGTACTGCCTCAATGATGCTGCCATTGCTTAGATCAGCGTAATATTCCTGTGGTAAGCCAATTTTCAAAGGCCGCTCCAGGTCGGGAATGCCGTGTTCGGCAAAATCCGCGAGCCAAGCGTCCTGGCGCTGCGCACTGGTTGAGTCTTTGCTGTCGAAGCCCGCCATGGCGCTAAGCATTAGCGCGGCGTCTTCCGCGTCGCAGGTCATCGGCCCAGCTTGGTCCAGACTCGAGGCAAAGGCGATCATGCCGTAGCGCGAGATACGGCCATAAGTTGGTTTTAGTCCGGTGATGCCGCAAAGGGCGGCCGGTTGACGTATAGATCCGCCGGTATCGGTTCCGGTCGCGCACGCAACCAAGCCCGCTGCGACTGCGGCCGCGGATCCGCCAGATGAACCTCCGGGAACCTTATCCATATTCCATGGATTGCTCACTGGGCCAAAGTGGCTGGATTCATTAGATGAACCCATCGCGAATTCATCCATGTTGGTTTTACCTAGGGTGACCATGCCCGCTTGGTTCAGTAAGGCGACCACATGTGCGTCATAGGGTGCCACGAAGTTTTCTAACATCCGTGATCCGCAGGTCGTCGTGATGCCCTTTGTGCAGAAGATATCTTTATGCGCAAGCGGCACGCCGGTCAACGGGTGGCTGCTTCCTTGCTCGCGCATTTGTTCTGCCCGCTTGGCTTGTTCGAGCGCGCTGTCTTTAGCGACGGTTATAAAGCTATTGGTCTTATCTTCGGCTATTGTTGCCAGATGTTCTTGGGTCAACTCGGTGCTGGAGATTACCCGATTCTTTAAGGCGCTACTCATGGCGCGGAGGGTCGCTATACCTGGCATTAATCAACTACTCGTGGAACTAGATAATAGCCTTCGGACGTGGCTGGCGCAGTGCTCTGAAAGTTGTCCCGTTGTTCGGTCTCGGTAACAAGATCTTGGCGCAGCCGTTGGGCGCCTTCTAAGGGGTGAGATAAGGGTGCCACGCCTTCGGTATTGACCGCTTGCATGGCATCGATCATCGCAATGATTTTTTCCAGATCGGCCCGGGCCGATTCGGAGCTATCGGAATCAAAGTTCAGGCGTGCGAGATTGGCCAGATGTGGAAGATCTATGGTGGGTTTGGCTTCGCTCATGTTTTTTTAGTCAGTTAGGCGTCAGAGGGGGGCAAGTGTAAATGGACGCTCGAAAAATTGCAGGGAAGATTAGCGGCTAGGCCGCTACCGAGCTTGATCGATGCAACAAAATGTAACGTTATCATGGCGATATTCCTGCAGTATCGCCGTGCTTTTAGCGTCAAGAATGCCTATCATTCACCCTTCTGACGCCGGAGCATAGGCATGTTCAAGTATTTCCGCGGATTGTTCTCGCGAGATCTATCCATTGACCTTGGAACAGCGAACACGCTGATCTACGTTCGTGAATCGGGAATTGTTTTGAACGAGCCCTCGGTAGTTGCGATCCGCATGCAAGGTAACCAAAAGAGTGTTGCTGCGGTGGGTCTTGATGCCAAGCGCATGCTGGGGCGTACGCCCGGTAACATCACGGCAATCCGCCCGCTTAAAGACGGCGTTATTGCAGACTTCCTCGTTACAGAAAAGATGCTCAAGTACTTCATTGCCAAGGTGCATGAAAACAGCATCATTCGGCCGAGCCCTCGCGTTCTTGTATGTGTTCCTTGTAAGTCCACGGAGGTCGAACGTCGAGCAATCAGAGAAAGCGCGTTATCGGCCGGAGCGCGGGATGTTCGGCTGGTAGAAGAGCCGATGGCGGCCGCTATTGGGGCAGGGCTGCCGGTCCATGAGGCTGTCGGCACGATGGTCGTAGATATAGGTGGCGGCACTACAGAGATTGCTATTATTTCGCTCAACGGTGTTGTTATCTCAGATACTGTTCGAGTCGGCGGCGACCGCTTCGACGAATCAATTGTCGCCTATGTGCGTCGTACTCAAGGTAGTTTAATCGGCGAGGCGACGGCGGAGCGGATTAAGCAGGAAGTAGGGGCTGCCTATCCGCAGAAAGAAATACGCCAGATTGATGTGCGGGGCCGTAATTTGGCGGAAGGAATTCCGCGTAGCTTCACTTTGGACAGCAACGAAATTCTTGAAGCCTTGCAGGAGCCGCTGTCTATGATTGTACAGGCGGTCAAAAGTGCGCTGGAACAGTGCCCCCCAGAACTGGCTTCCGATATTGCGGATACTGGCATGGTGCTTACAGGCGGTGGCGCATTATTGCGGGATCTGGATATTCTGCTTGCTGAAGAAACAGGGTTGCCGGTAATTATTGCCGAGGACCCTCTCACGTGCGTTGCCCGGGGTGGAGGTAAAGCACTGGAGTTAATGGATGAAGCAGGCAACGCACACCTTCTCGACATCTAAGAGCGCGCTATGATCGACAGAGCTATTTCACTAGCATTTGAATCAGCTCAAATCCGTTAGAGGCTTGTCATCAGAACGCTTTTTGTCAAAAGCAGCGGGGCAGGATATCTACTGCTGGGTTTGATTTTGGCGTCGATGGGGTTGGCGGCACTAGATTCTTATTCACAATATCTTCGACCGACGCGGGCGCTGTTATTGCAGATTGTGAGTCCACTGTATTTTATCGCAGAAGCTCCTTACGCGGTGGGCAATAGTCTCAGCGAGAGTTTGACCAGTAGGGAAAATTTATTGGCGCAATTACAGCGCCAGCGCCAACAACTGTTAACACTCTCGCATACAGCACAACGCTATCAGACCCTCAAGGCTGATAACGATCGCATGCGCGCGCTGTTGGGCTCCAAAGAAAAATTACCAGGGTCGGTGCTGATTGCAGAAATCGTCAGTGTTCGATCTACGCCGAGCGCGCATCAGGTAATCATTGATAAAGGTGCAGTAGACGGCTTAAGAGTGGGGCAAGCGGTACTGGATGCTGAGGGTTTGTTCGGGCAACTGGTAGAGGTTGGTCATTCTACGAGTCGCGTGCTCCTATTAATCGATAAAGACCATGCGGTTCCCGTTCAGGTCACGCGAAACGGGGCGCGCAGTATCGCTGGCGGTACTGGCTCGCGAGACAGTCTGGTGCTGGAGAATGTGCCAGTATCTATGGACATTAGTGTTGGCGACCTTTTGGAGACTTCTGGTTTGGGAGGGCGATTTCCGGTCGGCTATCCCGTGGGGGAAGTGATTTCGGTGGTATTGGATGCGACCTCTGTTTTTGCTGAAGTTGAGGTGCGGCCCCTAGCTCGAACAAATCAGTCGCGATTTTTGTTGGTGGTTTTTACCGCAGAGCAGGCGCGTGCTGCGCGTTCGGAGGGTGAATCTTGAATCCATTGGTCCTGATGCTCTTGGCCTCTGTCGCAGCTGTCTTAAGCATTGCTCGTCTGCCGGCTGGCTGGTACGAGTGGATTAGTCTTTGGCAGCCACAGTGGCTATTGCTGGTACTGATATATTGGGCGTTAGGTGTCGGGTCGCGCTTGGGGGTGTTGTGGGCTTGGCTTGCTGGAAGTGTTGTTGATGTTTTATTAGGCGAACCCTTGGGTCTGAACGGCTTATTGTTCGCCACCATAACGTATCTGTCGTTGCGCTTTCGCGAGCGTTTCGTGATGTATGGTGCTATTCAGCAAGCATTAATCGTCTTTATCGTTGTAATGCTTGCGCAAGTGGTCAGGAGCTTCAGTCTTAATTTTTTTGCGAATCAAGATTGGAATCTACTGCCGCTTACGACGGCCTTAAGCACCGGCTTGCTGTGGCCATACGCCTATCGATCTTTTAGAGCATTGGAACCACGTAGAGGTTTTCGGTGAGTGATATTTGTTGCCCATCTGTTTTGTTAGCATCGTCGTCACCGCGGCGGGTCAGTTTGTTGCAACAAATCGGTTTGATGTTTGAAACGATGTCGCCGGATGTGGATGAAAGCTTAGCGGCTGGTGAGATGCCAATGGCCTATGTCGAGCGGCTGTCTAAGTCGAAAGCGGCTGCTGGACTGACTCATAGGCCGAGCTATGTCGTAATAGCGGCAGATACGGTCGTCACTCTCGGTGACGAGGTTATAGGGAAACCGATGGACCGAGCGGATGGTATTGAGATGCTGATGCGTCTATCCGGTACGACACACCGAGTTTTAACGGGCGTAACGGTTGCTTCGGCTGCTGATTCTAGGACTCAGGTAGTAGCCAGCGACGTCAGCTTTCGTGCAGTATCCGAGGACGAGGCGTATGCCTATTGGCGGACACAAGAGCCTGCAGACAAAGCCGGGGGCTATGGGTTACAAGGTATTGGCAGTATTTTCGTAGAAAAGATTCATGGCAGCCCTAGTGCCGTGATTGGACTGCCAATGTTGGAAACAGAATTAATGCTGAAACACTTCGGCATAGATACATGGAGTGGTCGCGTTGACCGAACAACCTAAGCAGGGCGGTGAGACTGCCGAGCAATTGGTAATTAACGTTGGCTCTGCGGAGACGCGAGCGGCATTAGTTGTGGATCAAAAATTGCGTGACCTGCAAATCGACCGAGCGCAGCACAGAAGCCTAACTGGCAATGTTTATCGCGGCAAAGTAGTACGGGTGATTGGAGGCATTCAGGCGGCCTTTGTTGATATTGGCCAACAGCGCCATGGATTCCTGCACGCTGCGGACGTCACTGCCAAGCCGCTTATGGTGGCCGAGCCAGATAACGATGGGCGCCGCGTAGATATTCGTAAGCTTCTGCATGAAGGGCAAGAAATTGTCGTGCAGGTTGTGAAGGACGCCATTGAGGACAAGGGCGCGAAACTTACGATGTCGCTCTCTGTAGCGACCAACGCGCTTGTGCTGACCCAGCGCCCGGGGCAATTGGGTATTTCTCGGCGTATCGATAGCACTGCGGAGCGCCAACGGCTGAAAGATATTTTGTCGAGACAATTGGCAGATACGGACTTTGGTTTGATTGTCCGCACCGCGACGGAAGGTGCCAGCGAAAGCGCTTTAACCGAGGCTTTTGCCCGGCTCTGCGACAGCTGGAATGAACTGTTACAAAATATCGAATCCAGCAAACAGCAAAAAACGCCTTGCCTCGTGTATGCCGAGCTGCCGTTTGCCTGCCGTATTCTGCGCGACTTGGCTGGGCCGAATGTGCAAAGGGTCACAGTTGATGATGAAACTACATACACCCAGATGCGCAATTTTGCGCAAGAGCATTTGCCTCAATGGTCTGGTCGAGACGTACTGTGCTACAGCGATGAGGATCTATTCGCGGAGCTTGGACTAGAAGAACAAATTCAACAGGCATTGGAGCCGAGTTATTCGTTGCCTTCTGGCGCAGGGCTGATCTTTGAACAAACCCAGGCCCTTGTCAGTATTGATGTTAACAGCGGCAGTTTTCTTGGCACCGGTGCAGGTTCGGCCGAAGATACGGCTCTCCAGGTGAATCTGGAGGCTGCCGCAACAATCCCGGCGCAATTACGTCTGCGTAATTTGGGGGGCTTGGTCGTAATCGACTTTATTGATATGCAAAACAAGGCTCACGAACAACAGGTGCTGGCAATACTAAAGGAGGCCTTTACAGCTGATCCGTCTCAGGTGCGGGTGGAGGATTTTTCTGAACACGGCACTGTGCAGTTAAGTCGCAAGCGCGTGCGGCAGAGTTTAGGTCAGCTTATGCAGGCAACTTCGGAAGATGCTGTCGATGCCTCGGTTGAAGCGGCGTGTCAGGCCATCGTCCGTGATTTGATCAAGCGTTCGAAATCGAGCAAGGGCGGCGTGGATCTTGAGTTTTTGGTGCGTGCTGATCAATCGGTTGTGGATCGATTGTTGTCCGATGAAGGCGCCTACCTTGATGGCGTTCGAGCAAAGATTAGGGCAGCGGTTGGTGTGCAAGCGGAGCCTGATTTCGCGGTTGGCCAATTTGATATCTCGATGGTTCAGGGGTCGGTGGGCTAATTAGGCCTTGCTGCCTGATATGTCGGTCGCAACGCGTTTGCCATACCAGGATAGACTGCGTCGCTACGTTGTCGCCCCGCTAATACTTTTTCTGTGCGGTTTGACTGTCGTTACGGCACTTACCCTAGGGGCCGGGCGCGGACTACTTTTTTTTGCCAGTGAGTTCACGCCGCAGCTGAACAGTATGCTGGCCTCAAAGAGAATCAGCCTTGAAGGGGTGCAAGCACAGTGGCGCGGAATTAATCCGGTCCTGCAAGTGCAGAAGGTGACCTTTGGTGCGGGTCAATTTCAGAATCTTGAGCTGGAACTGGATTCGCTAGAGAGTTTAATTCGCAATGCTTGGGTGCCGCGACATTTGTATTGGCAACAGGCGGAAGTCCATTTTGAACAACAACCCGTAGGTTGGCGGTTACGTAACCAACAACGGATCGTCTTGCCGTTCGATATAGTCAAAAGCCTGCGCCATGGGGACCGGTTGTTTGGGGCGATAGAGCTGATATTTCACCCGCAAACGGGTCAGTCCATGGGTTTTAGTGCTGATATTCGAGCGCAGAATATTAGTAATGAACATATGCTCGATATGGTTTTGGCCGCGAATAAGCCCGAAGCCACCAAACTTGGCGTGTCCTGGGTTGAACGGGTGTCTTGGTCTGACGAGCAAGTGGTGGCCCGGGATGTCAGTGTCTCGGGGCGGCTAGCATTGCCCGCAGGGCTTTTCAGCAGCGCCGATATGGTAATTACAACCGGGGATTCTCGTTGGCGTCAGCGACAAGACGTCGGCCAAGGGCGACTCGCTGCGCAGGCGTTGCTGTCCGCTACGAATATGACAGCGCCAATGCCAACTTTACGCGCGGGTATTGATACGGAGTGGATAACTAGGGGCGATGCCATTCATGGCACGACCCGTAAGGTAGATCTGCAATCTGGAGTCGATCGTTCTAATTCGATCGCCCTCGATCCCCTGCACTTCCGGATCAAGTTCGTCGCGGATGAACTGTGGCCTGAGCTTATGGCCTGGAGCCAAGGCGTAGATCTCGCTGCCATAACTTCGGTGCTCCAGCCAAGCGCTGGCATTTGGCCAATTTTTGACGAATGGTTAACGGCATTGGCGCCAAGTGGCAAAGTTCATAGCTTGTATGGCTATGTCAGCAATCAAGGCGCAATAGCCTACTCGGCTTCTCTGTCCGATGTGTCTGCTCAGGGTTATCGGGGGGCGCCGAGCTTACGCAATGCTCAAGGTCGTTTCTGGGGCGATAGCGCAAACATCGCGATGCAGTTAAATGCTGACGACATCAATTTGCAGTTTCCGACCTTATTCGCCCGAGTATGGGATTTTGAGTACGTTCAAGGGCTTATCAAATTCCATTTACAACCTGGGCATATGGGCTTGCGCGGGCAGAACATTAAAGCGCGGCGGCATGGCAGTGCACTCGCCGTGCAGTTCGCAGTCACCCGGCCGAAAAACCCATATGAGCAACGCTTCAGCATACAACTTGGCATGGATGGCGCAGATACATCAGTTCTACCCGACTATATTTCTTTCAAGATGGCCGAGGGTCTACAAAGCTGGCTCCGCCAGGCACCCCAGGCAGGGCGGTTGGATGGTCTGTTTGGCGCATACCATGGCCAATTACGACAGCGCCCTGGCGAATTAGCACGGCGCTTAGAAATACGCAGCGACTTGGCCCAGGGGCGTATCATTTACGAACCCAGCTGGCCGGAGTTGCAGAATGTATCCGCCAATATCCATGTCGCCGGCCCTAATACCCGCGTGCAAGTATCATCAGCTGAAATGGCGGGTGCGCGTTTTGCCGCCAGTCAAATAGCGCTCGGTACAGGTGCGCGTGTCGCTGATGTGCAATTTGATGCTCAGACTGGTGCAGCACAACTGCTTGATTTTCTGCGCGATACGCCACTCCGATCGTCCTTTGCCTTTGTCGGAAATGATTGGTCGGCGAATGGCAATGTGCGTTTGCAGGGCAGCATGAGGTTGCCGTTGACGGCGGATGCTGAGACGCCGCTTGCGCTGGATTTAGATTTCCAACCAGAGCAGATGTCGCTGTCCATGCCGGACTACCGGCTCAATTTAGAGAACGCAGCAGGACAAGGCACATTCACACTGCCTCATCAGTTAGCCGGCAGTTTTGCTGGCAATATCTTTGGTCAGCAAGCCTCAATTGCCGTGACCAGCGACGCTCAACAAATCAATTTTGCAGTACGCGGCGCCCTTACCCCTGATGATATCTATACCCTGGCTGGTCTCTCTGATCTCGGCGTGCTGAGCGGTAAAAGTCAATTCAGTGCAGATCTATCTATCGATATGAGAGGCGGTATTTCTGCTTTGGTGGTGGATACGGATCTCCTAGGTATGGCTGTAAATTTGCCTGGAGAGCTGGGTAAGACCGAAAATATATTGTCGCCCAGCCGCTTTGATCTGCAATTTCTGGACGGTTATCAGAGTTTGCAATGGCGCTACCAGAATACTCAGGGCTGGGTGCATCTGGATGAGCGAGTGTTGCGAGGGTCTATCGGTCTAAGTGCTGTTCCCGCAGTGATCCAAGCGGACCAAGATTGGGTCAGTATTGGTGGTAATTTGGCTGCGATCGATGTTGAAGCTTGGTCTCAGTTGGCCGTGGGAAGCGGCCAGTATGCGGTGGATTGGCAGATGGATAACCTGCGAGTGGGCGAACTCGTGGTAGGTGATTTGATTTTCGGTGATCTTAGGTTGGCAGGTCGTCGACGCGTTGGCGAATTCATTTTCTCGGTGCAGGCCGACGACCTGGTTGGCAGAGTGGACTTAACTGATGCTGAGCGTCTTGGCATAGATTTAGATTTTCTTCGGCTACCTGCTCCGAACTCTGTAACGGTTGACCCAAAAGCGGATCTGTCTAACGACGTTGCTGGGTTGTCTGCTGCTGATCCCCTAAGCATTGAGCTGGGCCGATCCTTGCCTGCGGCGTGGGTCGCTGTAGAGGAACTGCGCATAGGCAATGAAGATTATGGTAACTGGCAATTTGAAATTAAGCCCGACCAGGACAGCATAAACTTTGATGCGCTAAATGCGGATGTGAGAGGTGTGCATCTGCGCAATGCCCAATTTATTTGGGACTTGTCCGACAACACTACGGCCTATTCCGGCCGCGTAGCACTCGATGACCTTGCCCTTACACTGCCAATGTGGGACTTCGCGCCGACAATGGAGACCGAGAGCGCCTCGCTGCAGGTGGATCTGCAATGGCCGGGTTCGCCACCAAATATAGAGTTGCTGGGGTTGCATGGCAGCATGAATTTCAAGGCCAAGAATGGTCGATTTTTGGATGCTGATACGTCAGCTAATGGTTTACGGTTGATCAGTTTGTTCACGCCCTCTGCACTTGCCAAAAGAATCAATAAGTTCGATTTTTCAGACATCGTCGATGATGGTATGAGTTTTGATCGACTCAGTGCCACAGTAAGTGTGGGTCAAGAGGAAATGGTATTTACTGACCGCATGATTGTTGAAAGCCCATCCTCTTCTTTTGAATTTGGCGGTCGCGTTAATCTGCGTTCAGAAATGCTCGATAACGAAATGATCGTTACCCTGCCCGTCAGTAGTTCATTGCCCTGGTACGGCGCTTATCTGGCGCTCGCAAATCCTGTGGCGGGCTTGAGTGTTATGCTGGGTGAGCAAATACTGCGCAAGCCTATTCAGCAATTCAGCAGTGCTAAGTTTGCCATTACCGGCACGCTTGAAGAGCCTCAAGTGAAGTTTGTAAGTTTGTGGGATAAAAGCATGAAAGCTGCACCACAACCGGGTAGCCTTGCGCCGATAGGTGAGCCAGCTCAAGAGGCGGAGGCGCCGCCGCTTGAGCCCGCTGTGACGGATAGTGGTGGGACTCAGAGCATCGCTGAGCCGCTGGCAGAAACAGCTGATCCTGCTGATGTTTCCCCCGCGGCAGAAATTCCAGCGGCCATCACTGTGGCTAAGAAAGACAAAGACGAACCATAGACGTCTTGATGGTCGGAAAAATACATCATAAGTAGTAATAAATGAGTGAACTGATACAGAGGGTAGAGGCGGAGCTATTGGCGCCGAAGGGCATTGAGCCTGCGGATGTGCAGAATGCCATCGAGCATATGCTGGGGCGCAATGTAGATTATGGTGAGGTTTTTATTCAGAGCGCTCGCTCCGAGTCCTTCGGTATTGAAGACGGCATTGTCAAAGATGGGGCTTTTTCGGTTGACGCAGGAATCGGGGTGCGGGCGTTGGCGGGCGAAAAAACTGGTTTTGCCTATTGTGAAGACATTCGTGCTGATGGATTACACAAGGCCGCAGTTGCTGCGAAGTCAGTAGCTGGTGCTGGTTCGCGCGGGCCTGCACAGGGTCTTCGAGTGGTCAGTGCAGACTCGTTGTATAACACTCAGGATCCTATAAGCAGTTTGTCTCAAGAGCAGAAAGTCGCTTTGTTGCAACAGGTAGACCAAACCGCTCGAGCCGTTGATCCAAGAGTCAAAGAAGTCAATGTGCGAATCGCAGCCAGTCACTCGAGTATGTTGGTAATGGCCAGTGACGGAACGTTTAGCGCTGACATTCGTCCGTTAGTACGGTTGGACGTATCGGTTATTGCCGAGGATCAAGGCCGGCGCGAGCGTGGTAGTGCCGGTGGCGGTGGGCGCAGAGATCTGGCGTCGTTGTCCGCCGGAGATTGGGCCGACGATCTAGCGCGTGAGGCAGTGCGCATGGCGCTAATAAATTTGGATGCGGTTGACGCGCCGGCAGGGCCAATGCCGGTGGTACTCGGCCCTGGTTGGCCAGGAGTTTTATTGCATGAAGCTGTTGGGCATGGACTAGAGGGTGACTTTAACCGTAAGGGTAGCTCTGCATTTTCTGGCCGAGTTGGCGAGCAAGTTGCTTCCAGTCTCTGTTCGGTAGTAGACGATGGCACCTTGGCCGAGCGTCGGGGGTCCTTGAGTGTTGATGACGAGGGAACGCCGACGCAAAACACTATGCTGATCGAAAACGGTATTTTGCGCGGCTACATGCAAGATAAGCTGAATGCTCGACTCATGAATGTTGCTGCAACGGGTAATGGTCGCCGCCAGTCCTACGCCCATGTGCCCATGCCGCGGATGACCAATACCTATATGTTGCCTGGGCAGGATGTGCCAGAGGACATTATTCGCTCAGTGTCGCGGGGTGTATACGCGGTGAATTTTGGTGGTGGTTCTGTAGACATCACTTCAGGGCGTTTCGTGTTTTCCGCTACCGAGGCTTATCTGATTGAAGATGGCAAGGTTACGGCGCCGATACGTGGAGCAACCCTCATAGGCAATGGTCCCGAGGTCATGAATAAGGTGTCTATGGTGGGTAATGACCTTGGGCTGGATGCGGGAGTAGGCGTGTGTGGTAAAGATGGTCAGTCAGTGCCGGTAGGCGTAGGCCAGCCCACCCTTAAGGTCGATGAGATCGTTGTTGGCGGAACGCAGGCCTAAAATGTATCGGATGTCTCTAGTTGTTCGCGTAAGAAACGGAATAGTGCCCGTGCAGCCTTTTTTTGCGCGGGAGATTGCAATTCATTTGCATTTGCTGAGTCGGCGCTGGTGACGCGTTTGAGTAATTGGCGCAGCTTTTGACGATCAATATGAGGTTGTTCGCGGAGCAGTTCAGTCAGATGTTGCGGGTCCTCAAGCAAGCGGTCCCGCCATTGCTCAACGATGTGCAAGGCATGCCGCGCAGCATTAGATTCGCCTCGCAAGTGCTGCAGTTGGCGCTCGATCGCTTCGGTATCGAGTTTGCGCATAAGGCGGCCAATGTATTGCAACTGGCGGCGACTGCCCTCGCGACTTTTGATGCGGCCATGTTCTTCAATCGCGAGGCTAAGGGAAGGAGGCAGTTCGAAGGTGGCTAAATCTTGGGCCTTGAGTTGGGTCAATGCGCGTCCCACATCTTGTAATCGAGTGGCTTCGCGTTTGCGTGCACTTTTTGATGGTTCTTCAGTCATTCGTCTGGGAAGAAAATAGTGGAATTTATTAAGCAACAAGCTGAGTTAGAACAGCTGGTACACGATATTCTCAAAGAAGCGCGCCAGCAAGGAGCGGATCAGGCTGAGGTGTCTGTCAGCGCCGAGGAAGGCCTTGGGGTAAGTGTGCGCAAGGGCGACCTTGAAACTTTGGAGTTCAATCAAGATCGCGGGTTTGGTATCACGGTTCAGTTTGGCCAGCGTCGTGGTACAGCGAGTACTACAGACAGCAGCGTAGATGCAATTAAAGAAACGGTAACCGCGGCTAAGAATATCGCTCGATTTACTGAAGACGATCCCTACTGTGGCCTAGCGGATGCAGAGCTGATGCCGCAACAGCCAGAGGATCTGGATATGTATCATCCCTGGCTTTTGGACCCCGATGCGGCCCAACAGGTGGCAATAGAATGTGAATCGGCGGGGTTGGATGTCGATGCGCGTATCGTTAACTCAGATGGTGCGCAGATTGGCACGCAACAGGGTATTCGCGTGTATGGCAATAGCCATGGTTTTGTTGGCAGCTATGCCAGTACCCGACACAGCTTGAGCTGCGTGCTGATTGGCGAAGATGCAAACGGCATGCAGCGTGACTATTGGTATACCGTTGCGCGCAGTGCCGATGAACTTGAGTCAGCGGTGCATGTCGGCCAAACGGCTGGCGCAAGGACAGTTGCGCGACTCGCGCCCCAGAAAGCGCCAACGGGAACTTTTCCCATTATGTTAGCTCCGCAACTGGCCTCCGGTTTGATTGGTCACTTATTAGGCGCGATCAGCGGTGGTGCTCAGTATCGTAAGGCGAGCTTTTTGCTCGACAGTCTTGGGCAGCAGGTTCTGCCGACGTGGCTGTCGCTTCAGGAGTCTCCGTTGTTGTCGCGTAGCTTGGGTGGCGCATATTTTGATGCGGATGGTGTTGCCACGCGGCCAAATCGGTTCGTCGACGCAGGGATTCTGAATAGCTACGTCCTGTCTGCTTATTCCGCACGTAAGCTAGACCTGGCGACTACGGCCAACGCCGGCGGGGTGCACAACCTGGCATTGTTGGGCCCATCGGTTAGCCGAGAAGAACTGCTCAAGGAACTTGGTACAGGGCTGTATATCTGTGAACTAATGGGCCAGGGCGTAAATGGAGTAACCGGCGACTATTCTCGTGGTGCGGCGGGTTTTTGGGTAGAGGACGGGGTAATCGCCCACCCGGTAGATGAATTTACTATTGCGGGTAATTTGCGGGATATGCTGAAAAATATAGTGCGCATGGGCGACGATGTAGATATGCGTGGCAATGTGCGCGCCCCAAGCTTATTGTTGGCGCCGATGACCGTGGCCGGCGAGTCATAGGCTAGGCGTAAACAAGACTCGCCAAGCCGAGAAAAACGAAAAAACCCACGACGTCGGTGATTGTGGTTAGGACCACACCGCCGGCGATGGCCGGGTCTATACCCAGGCTGCGCAGTAGGCCCGGCAGCAGACTTCCGGCAATAGCCGCAACCAAAATAGTGATCATCATGGCGGTAGCGATGACCCAGCCAAGCAGATGATCATCAAATAGTATGGCTGCAGTGATCGCGACCAGAGTCGCCCAAAGTAGACCATTCAACGCCGCTATTAAGAATTCGCGATTTAACATCCACAAGATATTTCTGCGATTAAGTTGGCCTAGCGCCTGACCTCTTATCACTAAGGTCAGGGTTTGGGTGCCGGCGATGCCGCCCATGCTCGCAACAATTGGCATCAGCACTGCAAGCGCCACTACTTTAACGATCGTCTCCTCAAACACATTAATTACTGCGGCAGCGGCAAAAGCCGTCAGTAGATTGATGCCCAGCCATGTAGCACGGCGCCCCACGGTTCGATGCACCGGAGCAAATGTATCCTCGTCGACGTCTAACCCAGCTGGGCCAAGGACCGCCTCTTCTGCGTCTTCTATGATGACGTCGACGACGTCATCGATGGTGATGCGCCCCAGCAAGTGGCCCCCATCGTCTACGACAGCAGCGCTTATTAGATCTCGATCGGAGAACATGCGCGCGATTTCTGTATCAGGCTGGGCAACGTGCATGGCGGGGACATCGCTGTCCATGATTTCGCGAACGGTAACAGACGGGTCTGAAGTAAGAACTTTTGCCAACGGCAACATGCCCAGATACTGGTCATCGCTATTCACCACGATTAGTGCGTCGGTGCCTGGGGGCAGCACTTTGCGTAAACGCAGGTAGCGCAATACCAACACCAGAGTATGCCGAGGTCGCACAGTAATGGTATCCGTATCCATGAGGCCGCCCGCGCTGTCCTCGGGAAAGGATAGAACGGCTTCAACACGAGCTCGGTCTCTGCTGTCGAGACTTGCTAGTACTTGTTCGCTGATGGTTTTCGGTAGTTGCTGCAAGATGTCTGCGAAGTCATCGGTATTCAACTCGTCGGCAGCGGCAACGAGTTGCGCGGTATCCATGGCCTCAAGAAACTCTGCGCGCACTTCGTCGCTCATATGTTGCAGGGCTTGATTGCGGCCGTCTTCCTCCAGCAATTGCCAGATGACCCGCCTGGTAGTGGGCCGGGTACTCTCAAGAGCGTGGGCAATTTCGCTGGGTCGCAGCGACGCTAAAAGAAATTTGCTCTCGACGGCATCTTCGAGGGGTATATTCTCGATCAATTCTTCAAGTCGCAGCGGGCTAGTCATAGATTCAATCGTCTAATTCGTGGAACCCGGCTTGGATTAAGGCGCTCAGGGCATCGCAGGCCTCATTTTCGTCGGCGCCATTCAGAGTCATAGTGACCTGGCTACCCACGGGTGCACCGAGCATTAATAGGTCCATGATGCTTTTGCCGTCGGCTTTCTTAGTGTCGACCTGAAT
>Ga0163109_10000781_pt1 | contig 25328 bp, 20 predicted proteins | sample CRUFie1St13metaG_FD_108704 | JGI IMG/M metagenome (GOLD analysis project Ga0163109, IMG submission 108704) | Marine microbial communities from the Costa Rica Dome - CRUD Field 142mm St13 metaG | ecosystem: Environmental > Aquatic > Marine > Oceanic > Photic zone | place: Costa Rica: the Eastern... | reverse complement strand
GGGGAAGGGCGACACCTTGTCGACCATGCTGATGCTGGCGGGTTTTGCCTGCGTCACCATGGACGATTTGTCGGTGGGCAGTTGGCTTCTTTTCATCAAGATCATGGCGGTGGTGCTTTTCATATACCTGACCAGTCCGACCAGTTCCCACGCCCTGATGAGGGCGGCCTTCGAGGATGACGAGATGCCCCTGACCGAAGAGGATCTGAAAAAGTCAAAGCGCAAGAAAAGAAGGGGGAGAAAATAATGGGAGTGGATTTGTTCAATACCTTCATTTTGCTCCTTTTGGTGGCCGCCGCCCTGACTGCCTTGCGGGCCCGCGACCTGATCACCGCCTCGGTGGTTTTCGGAGTTTACAGTTTTCTGATGTGCCTGCTCTGGGCGGAGATGGGGGCGGTCGACGTCGCCTTCACCGAAGCCACCGTGGGGGCAGGCGTGAGCACGGTGGTGATGGTCGCCACGATCTTTAACCTCAAGAGAAAGTCCAGCGACTGATGAAGCTGCTCTCTCTTGTCCCGGTGGTTGCGGTGGGAGGGCTTCTGCTCTTCGCCGCTCAGGATTTTCCCGAGTGGGGAGACCCCGCCTCACCCGCTTCGACCTCTCCGGTTTCCTCGCATTTCATTCAAAGCACCGGGGTGGATACCGAGGTGCCCAACATGGTCACCGCGGTGCTTGCGGATTACCGGGGGTTCGACACCATGTTCGAAACCGTGGTGGTTTTCATTGCGGGTATGGCGGTGCTGGCGATTCTCAAGAGCTCGGGTCGAAGAAAAGGAAAACGGGAGCATGAGGTGGAGGCCGAACCGGATCTGATCGTGACCAATACGGTCCGGCTGATCGTTCCGGTCATTCAAATCTTCGCCTTTTACGTTTTGGCCCACGGGCACGTCAGTCCGGGGGGCGGGTTTCAGGGAGGCGTGGTCATGGGTGCGAGTTTCATCCTGGTCGCCTTGGCTTGGGATCTGGAGGTCGCCCTGGCCCGGTTCTCGGCGGAAAAGTGCATTCTGGTGGCGGCCCTGGGGATCGTGCTCTATGGTGGCATCGGATTTCTGTCGATGCTTCTGGGTGGAGAATTCCTGGATTATGCGGAGCTCGAGAAGGTGCTTCCGGTTTCGCGCGAGATGGCCCGCTACCACGCCATGCTCGGGGTGGAGATCGGCGTCGGGTTCACGGTCACAGCAATCATGTTCGCGCTCTATGCGAACCTGTCCACGGAGGGTCGTTTGAAGGGCGGTCTTTGACCGCTTGCTTCCGATTTAAGCGATATGTTCGAGGACGGAGCCATCGTCAACGAGTTGCTGGTCGAGCGCTTGAACTATTTCATTTACGTGGTTCTTCTGCTGATTGGTCTGCATGCCATGATCTCCAAGCGGAATCTGATCAAGAAATTGATCGGCATGTCGATTTTTCAGACAGCGATCATTCTCTTTTACGTTTCCATTGCGGTGAAGGAGGAAGCGACCATTCCGATCTACAAGGCGGAACACGATCCTCACGGTGAAGTTCACCATCATCCGGAGAAGGGTGGGGAGGAAGCGGAGGCTCATCATGGTCCGGTCGCCCTGAAGGACGAGGAAATCAAGCAGTATGCCAATCCTTTGCCTCACGTGCTGATGCTGACTGCGATTGTGGTGGGCGTGGCCACCCTGGGTTTGGCCCTCGCTCTGACCCAGCGCATCTATCAGGGATACGGAACCATTGAGGAGGACGAGTTGTTGACCAAGATCGAACGGGCAGACGACCGGGCGTCCCAATCTCCGCTCAAGTCGAACCAATCCCAGTCTCCCAAGAAAGCCAAGGGTTCGGCCACCGCGAAAAAGGCCACCGCATCGCCATCGAGAAAAAGCGGGTCCGCGTCCCAAGGGAAATCCGCGGCCAAGCGAAAACCGGCCAAACGCAAACCGGGTTCCGGAGGAGGCAAAAAGGCATGATGGAAAACGCGATTGCCTGGATTTTCATATTCCCCCTTTTCGGAGCGGTTGCCTGCGCTTTGGTGGGCATGAGGCAAAGCAAGTTGTGCTACCCCATTTCCGGACTTTCCATGCTTGGAGCGACCTGGGCGGGGGCGGAGACCCTGATGCAGGCCGTTCAGTCTCCCGTTCACGAGGTTTCCTACATCCTCGGTGGGTGGACCCTCGATGCCTTTCCCCGGGGAGTCGGCATCGAGTTCCGGGCGGACCTGCTCGGAGCCCTGATCACTTTGGTGGTGCTGGGGGTCGGTCTGATCGTTTCCCTTTACTCGAAGCTTCCGGTGCGGGAGGAGACTCCCGGCAAGGAGCCTTTGTTTTACGTGCTTTTTCTTCTGCAAATCACCGGTCTTGCGGGAATCTGCCTGACCGGGGATGCCTTCAACCTCTACGTGCTGATCGAGGTTGCGGCTCTCACCGGATACGGTTTGATCGCGATGGGCACGAACCGGGCGGCCGCCGCCACCTTCAATTATCTTATCCTCGGAACCATCGGGGCTTCCCTTTACCTGCTCGGAGTGGGTTACCTTTACATCAAGACCGGCACCCTGAACATGGTCGGGGTGCAGGAGGTGATACAGGCCAATGGCTTGATGGATTCGCCCAGCATGCAGGTTGCCTTTGCCCTGATCGGATTGGGCATTCTCATCAAGATGGCTTTCTTTCCCTTTCACGCCTGGCTGCCCAATGCCTATTGCAACGCCCCGACCACCACCTCCTGTCTGCTGGCTCCCTTGGTGACCAAGGTGATGATCTACGTTATGATACGCATGACCTTGACGGTCTTTGGGGTGGAGTTTTCCTTCGAATCCACCCTCTGGTCGGAATTCATGCCCTGGCTGGTGGTGGTGGCCATTGTCTGCGCCGCGGTCATGGCCCTCGCCCAAAGGGAGATCAAGCGGATGCTGGCCTACCTGATCGTGGCGGAGGTCGGTTACATGGTCGGAGGAGTTTGGATTTACAACTACTACGGATTGATCGGTTCGATCTTTCATATCATCAGTGACGCCTGCATGACCCTGTGTCTCTTCCTTGGAGCGGGCCTGATTCTGCGAAAGGCCAAGACCACGCACTTCGATGGTTTGCGGGGCCTCTTCGCCAAGATGCCCCTGACCATGATCGGCTTTTTCGTGGGTGGTTTTTCCATCATCGGGCTTCCCCCGACCTGCGGGTTCTTCAGCAAGTGGTACCTGATCACCGGGGGTATGGTTTCCCAGCGATGGGAGTACCTGGTGGTCCTGATGTTTTCCACCATGGTCATGGTGGTGCTGTTCTTCCGCCTGATCGAACGCATTCATCTGGCGGTCAACGAGGAGGGTAAGAACCTCGGTCATGGCCACGGGGATCTTGGTCTGACCGAAGAACAGACGAGGTTCGACGAAGGTCCGCTTTCCATGCTCATTCCGCTCCTCTTGGCCGCTTCTGTCGTCTTGGTCATCGGAATCTACAACCAGGACGTGGTCAACCAGATCGAGCTTTTCCTCGAACCCTTCGACTTGCCGAAAGGAACCGGGCGCCCATGAATCCTCCCTTACTCGCCCAAGGGCTTGCCCCTTCCGTTGATTTGATCGCGCCCTGGATCGTGGAGGACGTTCGTCCGCTGATCGCTTTTCTGGCTCCCTGGTTGGGAATGATCGGGATCATTCTGGCGGGGGAAAAGCGGGCCAACCTCCGTGAGTTGTTCACTTTCGTGGCCGCTGGGATTCAGGCCTCCGTGGTTCTCTCCATGGTCCCGCTGGTTCTGGGCGGGGCCATCATCGAATTCCAAATTTGGCAGGTCTTCACCAACGTGCCCCTGCTTCTCCGGGTGGATGGGCCGGGTCTGCTCTTCGCCTGCGTCGCTTCCGTTCTCTGGATCGCCACCTCCCTGTATGCGATCGGATACATGCGCGGTTTGCACGAGCACGCTCAGACCCGTTTCTATTCGTATTTCGCGCTTTCCCTCTCCGCCACCATGGGGGTGGCCTTCTCGGCCAATCTGCTGACCATTTATTTCTTTTACGAGATGCTTTCGGTCTCCACGTTCCCCCTGGTCACTCACATGCAGGACAAGGAGGCCCGGACGGGAGGAAGAACCTACCTCGGTTACCTGCTTTTCACCTCTCTTTGCCTCCTGCTTCCAGCCCTGAGTTGGTGTTACGTCTGGCTCGACGGCGGCGAGGTCACCATGGATTTTCTTGCCGATACCGGAAAGGTCGGTTCCTTCTCTCAGGTAACCCAGTTGACTCTCTTGGCCCTGTTCACCTTCGGTTTCGCCAAGGCCGGGCTGATGCCCTTGCATTCGTGGTTGCCCGGAGCGATGGTCGCGCCCACTCCGGTTTCGGCTCTTCTTCATGCGGTGGCGGTGGTCAAGGTGGGCGTCTTTTGCGTCTATCGGGTGTATGCGGACATTTACGGGACCGAAGTTCTGGTCAATCTCAGCGGCGAGCACTGGTTGGTGATCCTGGCCTGCGCCACCATCCTGATCTCCTCCCTGATCGCAATGTCTCAGGACAACCTCAAGCGTCGATTGGCGTTCTCGACCATCGGCCAATTGGGTTACGTGATTCTGGGGGCGACCCTGGCCACGGACTTGGCGGCGGGAGGGGCGGTGCTCCACATTGCCATGCATGCCTGCGGCAAAATCACCTTGTTCTTTTGCGCCGGGGCGATCTTCGTGGCCACGGGCAAGAAATACGTCAGCGAGCTTCGGGGTTTGGGCAGGAAGATGCCCTTCACCATGGGAGCGTTCATGATCGGATCCCTCAGCGTGATCGGTTTGCCTCCGCTCGGCGGTTTCATCAGCAAGTGGTACCTCGCCCTCGGAGCCTTGGATCGCGATGCCCTGTGGGTGGTGGTGGTCTTGCTGATCAGTTCTCTGCTCAACGTTTTCTATCTTCTTCCCGTGGCGGTGACCGCCTTCTTCAGGACCGAGGAGTCGGAGAAGGAAGAGGGAATCAGGGAGGCCCCCATGGCCTGTGTTGTTCCCTTGGTCTTGACCGCGATCGGTTGCTTCGTTCTTTTCTTCCTATCCGGACCGCTGCTCCGCTTGGCGGGAATTTCCGAATGAATCCCACGGCATCATGAGCAATGCAAAAGAAAAGAAAGAGGAATCCAAGCATTGGTTGGACGATCCGGCGAACGTTCGGAAGATCATCAGGGGTTTCTATTGGGTCTGCGGTCTGGTGATCCTGGCTGACGTCATCTTCAGCCTCGGCTGGCATAAGCACGAAGCCTTCGGAGAAGACTTCGCCCTGCATGGAATCGAAACCCTGCCCGCCTTTTACGGACTTTACGGGTTCGTCGCCTGCGTCGGTCTGGTTTACGTTTCCAAGTTGATGAGGGATTGGAATGGGAAGCGGACTTTGATGAGGGAGGAGGACTACTGGGATCGCTGAGATGAATTTTCTGGCCGCCAGCTCCGAGCTCGGGACTCATCCCGCAACCGCCCTGCTTCTGGGTGGAATCGTCGCCGCCTGTTTGCGGGGAAGGTTCGCATCGATGGCCCTGATCCTCGCTCCGATCATCGGGCTTTGGTACGTCCACACCATGGAGGTGGGCTCCTCCTCGACTCTTTCCCTGTTCGGTTACGAAATCCAGTCCGTGATGGCGGACCGACAGGCCAAGCTCTTTGGCTATCTCTTTCACATCGCCGCCCTGGTAGCGGGAATCTACTCCTTTCACCTCCGGGATCCCTGGCAGGTTTCCATGGCTCTGCTGTATGCGGCCTCCGCCGTGGGGGTCGCCTTTGCGGGCGACATGCTCTCCCTGTTTCTTTGGTGGGAGGGCCTCGCCATCACCTCGGTCTTTCAAATTTGGGGAAGGCGGACCAAGGAAGCCGAGGAATCCGGTTTTCGCTATCTTTTCTTTCACGTTTCCTCGGGCTTGCTTCTGTTGGCGGGCATCATTTTCCGCTACCACGGAGAGGGAGCGGATGCCTTGTCTCTGGCTCCCCTGACGGAGGCCTTGGAGGCGGGGGACTTGGGAGCCTTGCTGATCCTACTCGCGGTGGGCATCAAGGCGGCCTTTCCGGGTTTGCACGTCTGGCTCAAGGATGGGTACGCCGAGGCTACGCCGACCGGCCCGGTCTGGTTGTGCGCCTTCACCACCAAATGCGCGGTTTGCATGTTGGCCCGGCTGTTTCCGGGGGCGGAGGTTCTGATCACCATCGGCGGGGTCATGGCAATGTTTCCCATCTTTTACGCGGTGATCGAGAATGATCTGCGCCGGGTGCTTTGCTACAGTAAAATCAATCAAATTGGATTTATGGTCGTGGGCATCGGCATCGGAACCGATCTGGCGATCGACGGAGCCATCGCCCATGCCTTCACTCACGTGCTTTACAAGGGTTTGCTTTTCATGAGTATGGGCGCGGTGCTTTTCCGGACCGGGGAAATTCGCGGATCCCATCTTGGCGGACTGTACAAGACCATGCCGTGGACCACCGGATTCTGCATCGTGGGCGCCGCTTCGATTTCCGCGTTTCCGCTCTTCAGTGGTTTCGTCAGCAAATCGATCATCATTACGGAAGCCGCCAAGAATGGGCACGTGTTGGTTTGGTTGTGCCTGCTCTTCGCATCCGCCGGGGTCTTTCACCACGCCGGAATCAAAATTCCCTTCTTTGCCTTTTTCGCTCACGATTCCGGCAAGCGGCCCAAGGAGGCTCCGATCAATATGTTGATTGCCATGGGGATTGCCTCCTTTCTGTGCGTCTTTTTGGGATGCAACCCCCAATGGTTGTACGCTCTTCTTCCCAACGGAGCCAGCGGATACCACCCCTACGATGCGACGCACGTGATCACGCAATTCGAAATCCTGCTCTTTTCCGCTCTCGCTTTCACGCTTTTGAATTTATGGGGCAAGTATCCGCCCGAATTGCCTTCGGTCAATCTCGACGTGGACTGGATTTACCGCAAGGCGGGCCGCGGTTTCACCAAAGCCATGGCTCTGTTTTGGAATGGCCTGAACGATTGGGCCCACCGAATCGTTCAGGGCGAAATCGTTCGCCGGGTCAGCCTGTTCACCCGGGCAGGTCAGGTGCACGTTCTGGAATTTTTGGCCGATCCCCTGCATGCGGCCGGTTTGCTTGGAAATGACAAAAGAGACCGGGCCAAGGCCCGGATTTCCAAACGGGCGGGTCTGGGCATTCATCCGGTTGGCCTGACCGCCTTGTTCGGTATGCTCTTTCTCTTGGCCTTTCTTCTGCTCACCTAGTTCGAGCATATCGGGTTTTTCTCCGTCCCTTCACTTTGATCCTTGCTTGTGTCGAGGGGACGCGCTTGATTGTTACGATGAGGAGGATGTGGTGGAAGACACTTGCCTTGGGCTCCTTTGCAGTGGGTGTTTTGGTTTCGTGCGGGTATTTGGACAGTAATGCGAATTACATTGCGGAGCATTTGGTGTGGAAGAAAATCAAGGAGGAGGCTCCGCTCCATGGGTTGAATCCCCATTTCGTCTATGCGATCTGCCACGCGGAGAGTAGTTTGGATGCGAATGCCGAAAGCTCCGTCGCCCGGGGGATGATGCAATTGACCGAGGCCGCGTGGACCGACGTAACGGACTTGCATTACCGTCAGGCGTTCGATTGGAGAACCAACGTCGAGGTGGGGATGCTCTACCTCAAGCGCCTTCAGGAGATTCTCGATCGCAATGAGGTGTTCACCTATCCGCGGTTGGCGGCCAGTTACCGCTACGGATATGGAGCCTTGAGAAAGGAAAAGTACATGGTCAGTCGATTGAAGCCGCCCCTCAACCGGATTTACCGAAAGCTCTTCGCCGGAGAAACCGCCCCGGTCCGAACTCCTTCCTGAAGATTGGATAAGGCGCGGAATGGGTTCGAAATCAAAAGTCAGGCGGAGGGAAAGGGGAGAGGCCCCTCTGGAGCCGCCGCCTGCCTTCGAGCCTGAGATCAGTTCCTTCCTCGCATGGGTTCAACTCGAGAAGGGATTGGCCAAGAATACCGTCCTTTCCTATGAGGCCGATCTTACGCAATGCTCCTTGAATCTGGCCGAGCAGGGAGTGCGGGATTGGCGCTCGACCCAGCTCGAACATTTGTCCAACTGGCTGTCGAGCCTGACCCGGGGATCCTACGCGGTGTCCAGTTTGGCCCGCAAGTTGTCTTCGGTTCGAATGATGGCGCGCTACCTGGTCGGCGAGGGCGTTTTGGATGAGGATTTCACCGAATTGCTGGCCAATCCCAAAAAAGGCCGTTCCTTGCCCGATTGCCTGACCATTGAGGAGATGGAGCGTTTCCTGAACGCTCCCGACACTCAGACTCCCTTGGGCAAGAGGGACCGCGCCTTGTTCGAGCTGATGTACGGGAGCGGGTTGCGGGTCTCTGAAATTTGCGACCTTCCCATGACTGCGGTGGATCTTGATGAAGGATTTGCTCGGATTTTCGGAAAAGGGTCCAAGGAACGCGTGGTGCCGGTCGGACGTCTTGCGGTTCAGGCCATCCGGAACTACCTGCATGGGGGACGTCCGGCCTTGACCAAGGATGGCACCGGTGGAGAATTGTTTCTGAGCAAGCGGGGCAAGGGAATCTCACGGAAAATGGTTTGGGTACTGGTCAAGGAGTACACCCGCCGGGCGGGCATTGAGAAAAACCTGACTCCGCATGGCTTGAGACACTCCTTCGCCACCCATCTGCTGATGGGGGGAGCGGACGTTCGGGCGGTGCAGGAGATGTTGGGGCATGCGGACGTGGGAACCACCCAGGTTTACACGCAGGTCGAGGTCGAAAGACTGCTCGATGAACACGCGAACTTTCATCCTTTGTCCCAAAGCTGATGGCCTTGTTCACGACTTTTTCCTAACGTGCGCAAATTTTGATTGAAGGAAGGGCCTTCGCTCCTTCTAAGAAGGAGTTGTGAAGGTACTGGTATACGTTTCTCCCAAGGCCACGGTCTTGGATCCCCAAGGCGCCGCGGTCGAGCAAGCGATGAAAAGCCTGGGGCACGCGTCCGTCGAAGGCGTGCGGGTGGGAAAGACCATCTCTTTCGAGCTAGCGGGGGAGGATACTCCGGAGACCCGGGCGAAGATCGATGAATTGTGCGATGGGTTGCTGAGCAATCCGGTGATCGAGGATTATCGTTTCGAGATCGAGCAAGGGTGAGAATTTTCCGCTACCTTGACCAAGCCGGACAGATGGGCTTTGGCCGATTTGACGAGCAGGGCCAGACTTTCCTGATCGAAAAGAAACCCGATGGGGATTTTGAAAGCACGGACCAAAGAATCACCCCCTTCCGTCTGCTTACTCCGATTGATTTCCGGTGCATCTATGCGGTCGGTTTGAATTACCGGGCTCACGCCGAGGAAACCGGCATGGACGTTCCCAAGCATCCGATGGTCTTCATGAAGGCTCCGACCGCCATTCAAAACCCCGGTGACCCCATAGTCATACCACGGTTTTTGCGCAGTGACAAAGTCGATTACGAAGGTGAATTGGGCGTGGTGATCGGTCGACCCTGCAAGAACGTCGAGCCAAGCGAGGCCTTGTCATACGTACTCGGTTACACCTGCGTGAATGACGTCAGCGCCCGGGACTGGCAGAAAGAGAAGGGTGGGGGGCAGTTTTGCCGGGGAAAGACCTTCGACACCTTTTGCCCGGTGGGTCCGTGCCTCGCGACGGCGGATGAGATTCCCGATCCGTCCAAATTGACCCTCCGCACCTACCTGAATCAGGACAAGGTGCAGGAATCCGGAATCGATGACTTGATTTTCGACGTGCCTACCCTGATTTCCTTCCTTAGTGGAAGCACCACCCTGCTACCCGGAACTCTGATCCTAACAGGGACTCCTTCCGGTGTGGGTGAGGGTCGGGATCCAAAGCGTTTTTTGGTTCCCGGGGATGAGGTGACGGTGGAAATCGATGGCGTTGGAATCCTCACCAATCCCGTGGTGGAGGAAGTCTTCGGTGAAGAGGAAACCCAAGAGGAGCAAGGCGAATCATGAAGGTGGCGATTTTGCAATTTCCCGGATCCAATTGCGATTGGGACGCCGAGCATGCGGTGAAGGACGTCTTGGGCATTCCCGCCCGGCGGGTCTGGCACAAGGACCCACTGCCATCCGAAACCGAGGCGGTGATCGTACCGGGCGGTTTCTCGTTCGGGGATTATCTTCGTTGCGGCGCGATTGCCCGCTTTTCGCCGATCACCGCGGATCTGCAGAGATTCGCGGGGCAAGGAGGGCAGGTCTTGGGAATTTGCAATGGGTTTCAGATTCTTTGCGAGGCTGGGCTTTTGCCCGGAGCACTGATTCGAAATGACTGTCTTGAATTTCGTTGCGTCAACCAAGCCTTGAAGGCGGAGGATTCAAACGACCGCTTCCATTCCTCCAAGCTCGGGTCGAACCTTCTCCTGCCCATCGCTCACGGGGAAGGAAACTATCGTGTCAAGGAATCCACTCTTTCCGATTTGGAGGAGAACAACCAGATTCTGCTTCGTTACCAAGGCAACCCCAACGGTTCGCTGAATGACATTGCGGGTATCCGCAATCGGGACGGAAACGTCTACGGCATGATGCCTCACCCCGAACGGGCGGTCGAGCCCTACCATCCCACCCTTGACGGTCTCCCCGTACTGAAGGCTTTTCTCGAACCTATTCTTTCGGCTCCTGCGGTTGAGCCCGTTTCCCAATGACCGACGATAAGACGTCCCTGCCTCCGAATCCCGATCCCTGTCTGAATGTGGAGATCACCCCGGAATTGGTTTCCCAGCATGGTTTGTTGCCGGAGGAGTACGAGGATATTCTTCGTATTCTAGGCCGGGTGCCCAATCTGACCGAACTGGGGATTTTCTCGGTGATGTGGTCCGAGCACTGCGCCTATAAGAACACCCGGAAATTACTCCGACTTTTTCCAACCGAAAAGAAGGACAAGGATGCGATCGGTCAGGTTCTCGTCAAGGCGGGTGAGGAAAACGCCGGGGTCATTGACGTCGGTGAGGGCTGGGGGGTCGCCTTTAAGATCGAGTCCCACAATCACCCGAGCGCCATCGAGCCCTTCGAGGGGGCGGCCACCGGAGTGGGCGGGATCGTGCGCGACATTTTCACGATGGGGGCCCGTCCCGTGCTGCTGACCAATTCCCTGCGCTTCGGAGACCTGGATTCCCCCCTCGTCAAGCGTTTGTTCCGTGGAGTGGTCAGCGGGATTTCCCACTATGGGAATTGTCTGGGGATTCCCAATATGGGCGGAGACGTATATTTCGATTCCTGCTACGAAGGCAATCCCCTGGTCAATGCGCTTTGCGCCGGCATTCTCAGGCATGAGGATATTCAAAAGGGAGCCGCCACCGGAGTGGGTAACCCGGTCTATTACGTCGGTCCCGGAACCGGGCGTGACGGGTTGGGTGGAGCAAGTTTCGCCTCCCGCGAATTGACCGAGGAAAGCGCCGAGGACCGACCTGCGGTGCAAAAGGGGGATCCATTCATGGAAAAACTTTTGCTGGAGGCTTGTCTGGAAATGATGGCCATTCCGGGTTTGGTGGTTGGCATTCAGGATATGGGGGCCGCCGGTTTGACCTGCTCGACCTGCGAGACCGCTTCCCGGGGAGAATCCGGAATCGAGATTGATTTGGATTTGGTTCCGCAGCGTGAGTCAGGGATGAACTCTTATGAAATCATGCTTTCCGAAAGTCAGGAGCGGATGCTGGTGATCGTCAAGCGTGGCCGGGAGCGCGAGCTGGAGGAAGTGTTCGAGAAATGGGACTTGCACGCGGCTCGGATCGGAGAGGTCAAGGAAGGGGATCGCATGGTAGTCCGCCACAAGGGTGTGGTGGTTGCGGATTTGCCTGCGAAATCCCTGACTGACGAAGCCCCCGTCTACGACCAACCGGTCAGTGAACCCGCTCACGTGGTTCAAGCTCGGAAATGGAAGCCGGAGTCGGTTCCGGAGTTGGGGGAGGGCGAAGTGGCGGGAGCCTTGGAAAGCCTGCTGAGTCATCCCACGATCGCCTCCAAAAGATGGGTCTGGAGGCAATACGACCATATGGTGATGTCCGGTTGCACCGTGGAACCGGGGAGCGATGCGGGTGTGGTTCACTTGAGCATTGCCGGGATCGACAAGCGTTTGGCGATCGCCAATGATTGCAACAATCGCTTCTGTTACCTCGATCCCTACCGCGGAGCTCAGATCGCATTCGTCGAATGCATGCGAAACTTGGCCTGTTCGGGGGCCAAGGCCCTTGCGGTGACGGATAACTTGAACTTTGGGAACCCCAACAAACCGGAGGCTTATTTTCTGCTCCGGGAATGCGTCAAGGGTCTGGCGGATGCCTGCGCCCACTTTGACGTTCCAGTGGTGGGTGGAAACGTCAGCCTATACAATGAGCATGGGGACGGCGCGATCGATCCGACCCCCGTCGTTTCCATGGTTGGGTTGATTGAGAAAGCGGAAATGGTGACCCGTTCTTCCATCGAGCGAGGCGGTTTGGATTTGGTCTTGCTTGGTGGTTTGCCTCATGAAATGGGTGGGAGTTATTTCCTGCAGACTCAATATGGGAAGAAGGAGGGTTTGGTCCCAGAGGTGGATCTGGAAGCCGAAGCCCGGTTGCAGGACTTGATCCTTTCGGAAATTGGAGCTGGTCGCGTCGAGTCGGCTCATGATTTGGCCGAGGGTGGTTTGCTGGTCGCCCTGGTGGAAATGCTTTTCGGAGAAGCTCCTTTAGGAGCTAGGGTCACCGTTGATCAACTCGGTCCGTCCGGGAGGTTGGATGGCTTGCTTTTTGGAGAGAGTCAGGGTCGGGTGGTGGTGGCCGTGGAGCCAAACAGCACTTCCGCATTGCTCGATAACGCAAGCAAAGCGGGTGTTCCCGCCCAAACCCTAGGACAAAGCGATGACTCGGGCGAATTGCTCCTTCAAGTCGAAGGAAAAGCAGTTTTGTCCGCGGACGTTTCTTCGTTGCAGAAGCTTTGGGAAGATGCCATTCCTGCTCGCATGAGTTCAAGCTGACTTTTGATATGAGCGACGAAATCGGACATCACTGTGGAATCGCTCTCGTTCGGCTCAAGAAGCCCTTAGCTCATTATTCCGAAAAATACGGGACCGCCCTTTGGGGTTTCAATCAGCTTTTTCTGCTGATGGAAAAGCAGCACAATCGTGGACAGGATGGAGCCGGTATCGGATCGATGAAGCTCAATATGCCTCCGGGAGAAGCGTTTATGTTCCGCGAGCGAAGCACCAGCACCAAGGCCCTCACCAAAATTTTCGGAGGACAGCACAAAAGTTTGGACAACCTCTATGAGGGAGGGAAGGCCTTTCCCGAATTTCCGGAGACCATTAAGGAACATTTCGATTATGGTGGAGAAATTCTTCTTGGGCATCTGAGGTACGGAACTTCGGGAGCGTATGGGTCGACCACCTGCCACCCTTATTTTCGCAAGAGCAATTGGCCGGGGAAAAATCTCATGGTGGCGGGAAATTTCAATCTTACCAACGTCGACTTTCTTAACCAAAAACTGGTCGAGCGCGGACAACATCCGGTCTTTGATACCGATACGCAGGCCATTCTCGAGGAAACGGGATATCACTTGGATGGGGCCAACGACCTTCTGTCCAGTCAAGCGTCGGAGGAGGGAGTGGCCGGAGAAAAGCATGCCCGCTGGATCGGGGAACGGATTCATTTGCCGGAAATCTTTCGCAAGGCAGCCGCTCATTGGGACGGTGGCTATGCCCTGGCGGGTATCATCGGAAACGGAGATGCCTTTGCGATGCGGGACCCATTGGGCATCCGCCCAGGGTTCTTTTTCGAGGATGACGAGGTGGTCGCGGTGGCTTCGGAACGGGCTCCGCTGATGACCGTGTTTGATAAGGAGGCGGAAGAGATTAATGAGATCAAGCCGGGAACCATCGTGGTGGTCCGGGCGAGTGGTGAAGTCATCGTCGAGCGCTTTGCGGATGATCCGGCCAGGCAAACCGGGTGCTCCTTCGAACGGATTTATTTTTCCCGTGGAAATGATCCCGATATTTACGCCGAACGAAAGACACTGGGAGCCTTGTTGGTTCCGCAGGTCATTGAGTCCGTCGGCGGGGATTTTTCCAAGAGCGTGTTCAGTTACGTTCCGAATACCGCGGAGAGCGCCTACTACGGTTTCATGGAACAACTGAGATTGGTCCGTCGTGCGGAGGTCAAGCGTCGTCTCATGGAAGCGCGCAAGAAGGACGAACTGACCGACGAACTGATCAATGAACTGGTGATGGACAATTGGCCGGTCGGGGAGAAAATAGCCAACAAGGACATTAAGCTCCGGACCTTCATCAGTCAGGAATCCGGGCGGGCCCAATTGGTCTCCCACGTTTATGACATCACTTACGGCGTGGTCCGCGAGAAGGAGGATGCTTTGGTTTGCATCGACGATTCGATCGTCCGGGGAACCACCCTGAAGCGGAGCATTCTCAAAATTCTCGGGCGTTCCAAACCCCGAAAATTACTGATTGCTTCGACCGCCCCGCAAATCCGCTATCCCGATTGCTATGGCATCGATATGTCGGAGTTGGGAAAATTCATCGCCTTCCAGGCAGCCGTCGCATTGATCAAGGAGAGAGGATACGAGGGACTGCTTGCGGAAGTGGCGAAAAAATGCCGGGAGGCCTTGGAGGAAACCAAGCCGGTTTTTGAAAATCAGGTCAAGCGGGTCTATGAGAATTTCGAACCTTCGGAAATTTCCGCGAAGGTTGCGGAGTTGGTGAAGCCCAAGTGTTTGGATGGTGTGACTGAGGTGGAGATCATTTACCAAAGCATCGAAAATCTCCATGAAGCCTTGCCGGATCATTCGGGTGACTGGTACTTCACGGGGGATTATCCGACCCCCGGGGGCTACCGCGTGGCTCACAAGGCTTTTCTCAATTACTACGAAAACAAGGACGGGCGAAGCTACTGACACCCTTTTTCGATTGATGCAGGCGCGAAAAAAGACAAACCGGGTTGCGGTCTTGGAGGATGAAATTTTTCTCAATCCCGAAACCTTAGCTTTAAATTGAGAAAAATCTTTTGACAGCTAGGAAGGATTTCAGGTTAAATCTTAATTAGGATGGACACTCACTTTCAAACCCTCGTGCTCAACCGTCTTTGGCAAGCGGTCAACGTAGTGGGAGTCGAGCGGGCCTTTAGTCTGCTCGCCCTCGAGCACGCCCAAGTGATCTATGCGGAAGATGGTAGTTTTCGGGTTTTTGACGGTGCAGGTTGGTTCGAATTCTCCAAGGATTTGGAAGCCGGTCCGGGAAGCCGAGTGATTCGAACGGTCAACCAACAGGTTGTGGTGCCTACGGTCTTGTTGCTTCGAGGCTATGACCGGATGCTGATGCAGGAAATGAAGTTCAACCGACAAAATCTTTTGGAACGCGATGATTACCGCTGTCAATACTGCGGAAAAAACCTCCCCGCCAAGGAGTTGAACATGGATCATGTGGTTCCCAGGGACCGCGGTGGAGGAACCACCTGGGAAAACGTCGTTATTTCCTGCATCAAATGCAATAGCAAGAAGAGTAACCGTTCGCCCAAGGAGGCCGGCATGCGCTTGCTCAAGGAACCCAAGCGTCCTCCGCGTCGCCCGTTTATGAGTTCGCTTTACGGAAAGCCCATGGAGGAAACCTGGACTCATTTCATCCAGAGCAAGCAATAGGTCATTTCCTAACTCGCCTAAACGGCGTATGCGCATAATCTAGTATCCGTGCAGAAGGATCAACAAAGCTCCTCGTCCGAGCGCAAGGCTGTGGACGTACTTTACCGGATTAGCCAAATGGCCGGGGAGGAGCGTAACCCAAAAATTGCCTTGGAACGCATGCTGGAGGAAGTCATGCAAGTGTTCGAAGCCAGTTCGGCTTCCATTTGCCTGCTGAATGCGGATTCCGACAAACTGCTGATCGAAGTCGAGAAAGGCCTCTCCAAATCAAGCGCAGGTTTCGAGCTTCCCATGGGTGTCGGAATAACCGGTTGGGTTGCAATGCATGGAGAGCCTTTTCTCTGTCCGGACGTTGAGACTGAGGATAAGTACTTTTGCCTGGACGATCGTATAGGATCGGAAATGGCCGCCCCTCTCTCCGAAGGCGGCCGGACGGTTGGAGTCCTGAACGTCGATGCCCTGGGAAAGAATGCCTTTGAGGAAAGTGACTTGCGTTTGCTTATTCTGATGGCGAATGAGGCAAGCCGAGTTCTGGAGAGCATGTGGATGGTCCAACAACTTCGCAGAAAGGCCGAACAGTTGCAGACTTTGGTGTTGGTTGGTCAGGATATGGCAGGTTCTAGAAAGGTGGAGGAGGTTTTGGAATCGATTACCCGCGAAGCCATCCTTCTTTTGGACTGCAGGTTGTCGGCTTTTTTCCTTTATGACGGTGAAGAGGATCTGCTGAAATTGCATTCCGTGCAAAACGAATACGGTCCCTTTGAGTACGAAGAGACTCTGAAGCCGGCGGATAGTATTCTGGGGACCGCTCTTCGGGGGCATCGGCAAGTGCAGACCCGGGATCTTTTGCGCACCGAGGAACACCATTTCGTTTCTCTCATAAGAGAGCAGAATCTGCATTCCATGCTGGTTACTCCGGTCGTATACGAAGAGGAACCGATCGGGTTGCTCACCCTTTACGTGGATCGGAACCATCGTTTCAATGACGATGAGAGGCTGATCCTTCGGGCTTTGGCTGACTTGGGTGCGATCGCCATTCAGAATGCCCGTCTCTATGGGCGGGTCTTTTCGTCCGAAGAGAGCTTGCGGAAGAGCGAAAGATTGACCACCTTGGGAACCTTGGCAGCCGAGATCGCCCATGAAATCAGAAACCCTCTGATGGTGGTCAGCCTGCTCTTCGATTCCCTGCAGTTGGATGAAAATTCCGATGACAACCAAAAGAAGGATCTTTCGATCATTCGTGAAAAGTTGGATCATTTGGACCAGATTGCCGGGCGAATCCTTGATTTCGGAAAAAGTAGGGAAGCGTTCAGAAAGAATCTTCCCTTGCGAGCAATCCTCGAGGAAGCCGCTCTATTGGTGCGATTGAAATTGGAGCAATCTCAGGTAACCTTGACTGTGATCGGAGAATTTCCCGAATTGTTGGTTTTCGTGGACAAGGGACAGATCCAGCAAGCCTTGCTTAATTTGATTCTCAATGCCTTGGTCGCCATGCCTAACGGAGGAGAGTTGACCATCGAAGTCGTGGAACCCTTCGATCGAAAGGTTTCCGTTTTGGTTAAGGACACGGGGCAAGGCATCCCGCAGGAGTTCAAGGATCGAATCTTCGACTCTTTTTTGACTGCCCGCTCTGACGGCACGGGATTGGGACTAACCATTTCGAAGAGGATTCTTCGAGCCCACGATGGGGATTTGGAACTTTTGGACTCGGGGCCTATGGGTACGGTTTTTCGAATGACTCTGCCGGTTGCGCAGTAGCCGGATCCTAGACTTCGTGGTAGTATTTTCCCTTGTTTAGGGCACTGCTCAGTTGCTCTCTCAGATCGAGAAATTTCGCGGGCGTGAAGGCTTGCTTTTCATTATCAGGTTCAATGTTGAAGACATCCGTGGCAATTCCCTGTTCGGTCGCAATTCGCGCGAATTTGATGCTGAATCCGCAACGTGAAATGGTTTTGGAAATGACATGCAAAAGGCCAACCCTATCTGCGGCCCGAACCTCGACAATGGTTCGACCCAGGGAAACGTCGCGATAAACGTCGACGCGGGGAGGGATTTTTTGCCCGAGTTTTTCCTCATTCGAAAACAGGCGGCTTCGGTCCGTCCTCTTTCTTTTTTCCGAAATAAGCTTCTCGGGGGTGCTCTCGCCGGTGAGAAAGGATTGAATGGAAGATTCGCAAAGCTCTCGGGTTTTTGGGTTATTGACCACTCCGCTCTTTTCGTCCTCGACGTAAAAAACGTCGATCGCCAAACCATCTTTTCTGGTAACCGCCCGCGCTCCAAGAATGTTGAGACTGGCCACGGAGAATGCTCCGGTGATTTTTTCGAACAGACTGGATCGGTCCTTGGTGACGATGTCCACAATAGTGAGGGAGCGACGCATGTCATTTCTCCAATTGATAACCGGATTGGGGGATTGGGAGCCGTTGCTTCCATATCGATGAACCATCTCCACGTGCAAGGCTACTTCTTCCTTTCCGGTATGAGCGAAATAGCGTATTGGAACTTGCTCCAAATGGTTCATAATTTCCTTTTTCGGAACTCCGTCGACCACCATGCTCTTGTATGCGTCCTTGAGAGTGTTGGGATCCTTGAGCGCCCGTTTCCCTTCAAGCACGGCCAGAGTGTTCGTGAAGAGATGGGAATGCAGTTCCTCCTTGTGGTCATTCCAAAGGTCGGGAGCGGTTGCGTTCGCGTCACAGTAGGTGTGAACGTAGAGAAATCGCAGCCTTTGCTCTCCTTCGATGAAATTGGCGAAGGCATCAATCACTTCGGGATCATCAAGATCGAATTTGTTCGCGTATCGGACCATCTCAAGGTGATTGCGAATCACGAAAAGAATGCGGTCGCGCATTTCATCCGCAATTCCCAACCGGTCCATCATATGGTTGGCAATTTCGACGCCTCTTTCACAATGTCCTTTTGGACCTTGGTCTTTCCCCAAGTCATGCAGAAAAAGAATCAGATAAAGCAATCCGGGAACTTCGTTTTTTCGTAACGCCTCCAAATAATGAGGGGCCGATTCGTTCTTTCCCTGAAAAATTTCATCGAGGACCGTTATGCAGTGAAGAACGTGGATGTCAGCAGTGAACCTGTGATAAAGGTCGTGTTGGACTTTGCAGGTCAATCTCCCGAACTCGGGAACGAAACGGCCCAAAACGCCCAATTCATGCATTTCGCAGAGAGTTGAGCTGACGTTTCCGATTTCCTGCATGATGGAGCGAAAGGTTACGTTGGCGGAGGAGGAATTGATCAGAGTCGAGTCAATGAGTGACAACCGATTGCGAACCATGGAACGAAGATTGGGAGAAAGTTTGGCGCCCAAGCGTTGAGAATGCCTAAACAAGCGGATCAATCGCTCCGGATCCTCATCAAACACTTCAGGGTTTTGAACGCATAACTCCCCATCCCTGAGTTCGAATCCATCGATGTTCTGAACGGGAGGCGCCTGGTAGGCTTTAAGAACTTTACTGAAGCTGATTTTAGAAGTTGCCCCACTTGTCGAACTGAGCATCCTTTGCTCGAGAATTACGGACAACTGGTTGATGGTTCGAGCCTTGGAATAATAATCTCCCATGAAGAGTTCAACTCTACGAAAGATATCTTCCTCCTCATACCCTAAGCCCAGAGCAACTTCGGGTTGTTTTTCCAAATGAAGCAGGTCGACGGGGCGTTTGCTTTTGAAGTGCAATTCGTTCCTCACTCGAAGGAGAAAGGAGTAAGCCTCTTCCAAAGTCTTTGCCTCTTGTTCGGTGAGGTATTTCCTTTTTACCAAACCTTCAAGTCCGGAGACTTCGAATTTGACCCGAGCCATCCACAGAACTCCCTGATAATCCCTTAATCCGCCGACGCCGTTCTTGACGTCAGGCGCTTGGAGGAAGACCGTACTGCCTTTCTCCTTTCTTCTTTGCATTTGGTGCTTGTGGAGTTCCTGCAGATACTGAAGCGGATTTGTGTTTCTGCAAAACTTCCGAAAGCGGTCCATGAATTTTTTAGCCACCTTTCTCTCCCCACAGAGAAAGCGCGCATCCAGCATGGAATTTTTGTTGCGGATATCCTTTTGAGATTCGATCAGCGCCTCCTTGATTTCCCTGGAGGCATGGCCAACTTTCATCCCCGTGTCCCAAAGAGGATAAAGAATTTCTCGAGTCATGGTTTCCTTGAGCAACTCGAGGGATTTGCCCACTGAGCTTTTGGGATAGAGAAACATAATGTCCAGGTCACTGTGGGGACTGAGTTCGCCGCGACCATATCCACCGGTCGCCATGACGCACATGGGTTTGGTTTTACCAATGGTGTCTTCGGCGATTTCCATCGCATATTCGAAAAGATTTTGAATCAATACGTCCATGATGACCGAGCGGGCCCTGGTGAGTCGTAAACCGGAATCTCCCTTTTGGTGATAGCGAAGCAACATCTCCCTTTCCAATCTCATGAAATCCTTGATTTGCACAAGTCGCTGCTTGTCCGATTGTCCGGCGTTGAAGGTGAGCCTCAGTTCGGCGTGTTGCCTGATTCTTCTAAATAACGGATCGTCCTCCATATTCGCTTTGATTTGAATATCAATAGTCATAGGGATGGGCGAGCCAAAAGCTCTTTATTTCGAATTGCTCTGTGAATTCAGTAACCATATTGGTAAATAAGTGTATTCAGAATCACCATTTGCCATGCATAAAAACTTGAAGCTATTTCTTGCCTTGGTGAGTGCACCCCTATGGGGAGAACCTTTTCTTGCCCCCAATGATCCATTCATTCGACATGAAATTAGGATGCTTGGGGATGAGTCAAACCTGTTGGGGATTCAAAATAATTGGCCTTTGAACCTTGGCGCGCTCAGCGATGATGATCCCGATGGAGGGAAACCCTTTTTGGGGCACTCGCTATTGGAGGAGAAAATTAAAGCGGAAAATAGATCGGGGTGGTCTCCGATTACATCAACCCTTGGTTTTTCGAATGACCAAATGGTCGCAAGAGGGTTCGGTCCGAAACCCCACTCGGATTTTGCTACGAATGTCTCATTGTCATGGATGAATGATCGTTTTGCGGCAAAACTCTCGATGAATGCCTTCTATGGCATGGAGAAGGATTGGAAAGGCAGAATGGATGAAGGCTTATCCTTGGATGGTTCCTATCTTGCAGCTCGCCTAGGGAATTGGTCTGCGACTCTGGGTCAGGTTGACAGGTGGTGGGGACCGGGGTGGGATGGCAGTTTGATTCTTTCCTCGAATGCTCGTCCAATTCCCACGATTTCGATCGAACGAAGAATACCGGAACCCTTCGAATCGAAATGGCTTTCCTGGTTGGGCCCATGGAGCTTCCAAAGTTTTGTTGGGCGGATGGAAGAGGAAAGGCACGTTCCCAACCCTTTGTTATGGGGTATGAGGGGTGATTTGAATCCAACCATCCTAGGTGGTCTTGAAGTTGGTTTTTTCCGGGTGATGCAGCTCGGAGGGCAAGGCCGACCCCAAGGTTTCAGGACTTTCGTGGATGCCTTTCTTAGCCAAGACAATGAATCGGGCGTCGAGCAACCCGGTAATCAATTGGCTGGGATAGATGCGAGATGGCGTGTCGCTCATGCGCCAATCTCACTTTACGGCCAGATTGTTGGCGAAGATGAGGACAAGTTTTTGCCTAATGCGCTGATGTTCCTTTACGGAATTGAGGTTTGGAATGAATTTCATGATTACACTTTAAGGATTTTTGCGGAATACGCCGATCTGACGTCTTATTGGTGGAATGGGGCCACGAATACGAGGAATGTAAGCTATTCCCATCACATTTACCAAGACGGTTACCGCCATAAAGGGCGGCCAATGGGGCACTGGGCTGATCAGGATTCGAGAATTCTAAGTTTGGGCGGTTTTTGGGTTCACAACGCTGGCTTGCGCTTGGGAGTGAGTTTGCGCTCAGGCGATCTCAACGAAGATGGTACAGGTGAAAATAGCGTATCCGCAGGTTCCACCGATTTTTTTAGCTTTGAAGCGTCCGGCTATTTTGAATTTGAAGACTTGGACTTTTCTCTTTTTTCCAGTGTGGGTTGGGAATCCCTAGACTCTGCAAATTCCCCCGGCGAAGAGGGGTTGACTGCATTTCTCTCGCTTACTCGCTCCTTTTGATTCAAAATATTCGTAAGTTTATGAATAAGTTCCTACGCGTAAAGATTTGCACCATTGTTTTTTGCTTAGTCAGTTCCTTGGTTGCTCAGTTTGATCCCTCCACCATCTCTCGCTTGTCCTCTTTGACTGCCCAGGAACGCGAGCGTATGCTTGAAAGTTACAAGGGCTCTCAGTATGAAAAAAGTGTCGAAGAGGAGTCTGAATTACCTTCTCCGGAAATCGGTACCGAGAAAATTGAAGTCGAACGACCTTCGGTGAAATCCTTTGATGACAGATCAGACTTTCTTGGTGACTTAGGTGAAATGGAAGAAGTAATAGCCTTTGATATCATCAGACTGGAAGACGAACTGACAAAGGAAGGCACAGCCAGCAATAACGAATTACTTGAGGCCTTGGAAGAGAGTCGTGCTCTCCTTCGAAAAATTAAGGTTCTTCAGCGCCGCGAAATTGAAAAGCGTGCAGAGGAGTACGCGAAATCCGAGTTTGATGCCATCAAACCGTTTGGATACGATCTATTCGCCGCGTCACCCAGCACTTTCGCTCCTGGAAATGAGGTTCCAATGCCAAGTGACTACAGGGTCGGCCCCGGGGACTTGATAGATATTCAATTGTTTGGAAAGGAAAATCTTTCATACAGTATTTTGATTTCTCGAGAGGGTTTTCTTGGGTTTCCCGGGATTGGTCCAATCAACGCTTTTGAAAAAGGAACTAGGTTCGTTGATCTTAAAAATCACTTGAAGGAAAAGATTTTAGAAAACTTTGGAGGTGGTGTTCAGAGCTCAATCACCTTAGGTGGTTTTCGAAGTATACGAATCTTTTTAATGGGGGAAGTTCGTAACCCTGGTTCCTACACCGTAAGCGCCTTGTCAACCAAGATAAACGCCCTTATTGCAAGTGGGGGTATTAAGGAGACCGGTAGCCTTCGCAAAGTACAGTTAAAGCGTTCCGGTAAGCTTATTTCTACCCTAGACCTATATGATTTGTTGCTTAAAGGCGATACCAGCGGAGACAGTTCGCTTCAACCTGGGGACGTGGTTTTCGTTCCAATGCTTGAAAAGCAAGTTTCCGTAACCGGTGCGGTGCGAAGACCGGCAAAGTTTGAAATCCTCGGTGGCGAAACATTGGAAGAAGTGATTGACTTGGCGGGCGGACCCGGCGACCGCTCCTTTTTGGATTTCATCCGTTTTGAAAGATTAGGGGAGGATTTTCGCCCTGAAGTCAAAAACCTCAAGTTCCCCTTGGATGCTTCCTTTCAGGTTAAGTCAGGTGATGTCATTTCGCTCGGAGTTGCTTCTGGGGCAGTAACAAATTCCGTATCCTTGATTGGTTCATGCGAAAGGGTGGGTGATTATGAGTGGAAGCCTGATTTGACCTTGAAAAATCTGATCAAGGGGCCAATGGATTTGGCTTCAAACGCAGATTTGGAATATGGTTTGATAAGAAGGAAATTACCCGAGGGCAAAATTACCTGCCTTTATTTTTCTCCTAATCAAGTTATTTCCGGGAAATCCAATATCTCGTTAGAGAAACAGGACTTAGTCTATTTCTTTGCCAAAGAACCAAGAAATAAAATCCTTGAAGGGTTAATAAGGGATCTCAGATCGCAAAGCAGTTCAGGGCAATCCTCCCGTTTAGTTCGAATTTCAGGAGTCGTTCATTATCCCGGTGAATATCCCTTAAGTGAAAAGATGACTCTTCAAAACTTGATTCAGGCCGGCGGAGGCATGAAGGATTCAGCCTATGTGCTGAATGCGGAGCTTACTAGAATCCGCTTGCAGGAAGATCAAACCGCTTCTATCGAACACATTAGAATCGATCAGTCGATGCTAGAGGGTGCTATCGGTTCAGAACCTTTTTATTTGCAACCCTATGATTCGCTTTTAATCAAACCTATTCCATCCTGGCGTGAGCAACAGCAACTAGAGATAAGAGGGGAAGTTCAATTTCCCGGCTCCTATTTGATCAAACCAGGAGAAACCCTTGGTCAATTGTTGAAAAGAGCGGGTGGCTTAACCGAACAAGCCTATCCGAAAGGAGCGATTTTTTCTCGACGAGGACTTCGTGAGAAAGAAGACGAGCAAAGGCTACGACTTATTGAGCGATTGGAGACCGATTTAACCACTGCCTCACTTAATGCCAAGAAGGAGAGTGAGGTCGTTCAGGCTCAATCCGCCGCAAATGGCATTATTTCTCGTTTGCGTGCGAGTCGGTCACAAGGTCGCTTGGTAATCGATTTGTCCGCAGTTCTTCAAGGAGATAAGGATACCGACCTTCTGGTCAAAGACGGAGATACTTTGTTTATTCCTGATATTCCTTATTCGGTCAGTGTTTCAGGGGAGATTCAATTTCCCACCTCTCACCTGTATAACGAGAAACTTGATTTAAACGACTACCTGAAACGGAGCGGTGGATTTACTGCAAACGCTGATGAAGAAAGGACTTTCGTTGTAAAGGCCAATGGATCCGTGCTTTCGAATTCGAGTAACGCTTGGTTTTCCAAAAGTAAAAGGACCAATGCAATTGAGCCGGGTGATTTTATTGTCGTTCCAATTGACATAACGCAAAGTCGTTTTCTCGAAAATATTTCCAATGGAACGCAAATCATCTATCAGCTCGCAGTTGCTGCCGCCGCCGTTAACTCCTTTTAGAAATTCAATTTTGCAATCTTTTGCCGAAGCTCCGATTAATTTGGCTCAGGTAAAGTAAAATTGGTTATTCCATTAAGGTTTGTCAGTCCATCCAATTGGTGAAGAAGATGGGATAAGGACGTTTAGTCATTTTGTTCAAAAAAACTTGAACTTAAGAACTTTTCATCTATTCTAAGGAGCGTTATGGAGGTATTTTCCATCTCTGACTCTAATAATAAGTCTGAAGGCGAAACTCTTTGGGAATGGGAGTGTGCGGTAATCGATTTGTTCTTGAACGCAGCGCATTCGTTTGGCTTGCCCAAGTCATACGGTCAGATTTACGGCTTACTCTTTTGTCGAGATCAACCTCTTGCAATGGATGAAGTCATGTTTTTGCTGAAGATAAGTAAAGGTTCTGCAAGCCAAGGGTTGCGAGCGCTAAGGCAACTAGGTGCGGTTTCCTCATCTTTTTCTCCTGGAGATCGAAAGGAAAGATTTTACGCCGAAATCCGTTTGCGTAAGTTAGTTGGCGGTTTTCTTCGTGAGCAGGCCGATCCTCATCTGGATAAAGGAGTTGCGCGTTTGAAACATTTAAAGGAATTGCTTGGACTTATCGAAGATAAGGACTCTTTAAAAAGAGGTATACGAAGGCATGACATTTTGTCAGTTTGGCATAAGCAAATGAGTCGTTTGCTTCCCTGGGTCAAGATGATTGTAGGAAAGAGCGATCGCATGCCAACCTACAGGAAAGATTAAAATAGTAGGGAATCCAATTTCGCCATTATTGGCTTTGCTATTCGCAAACGGCCAAGGGCGGTAGCGTAAAACATTATTATGAGAGAAGAATCCAAATCATCCAACAAATACATTATGGTTGAAGCCGAGCGCTCCGATGATGGCGACGTCGATTTACTGGAATTGATTCGTACGCTTCTACAACATTGGAAGACAATTGTGGTTTTGACTATTCTTTGCACAAGTATCGCCGTTGGCTATGCGCTGTATTCACCTGAAGTATTTAGGGC